>Ga0209634_1000540_pt1 | contig 29427 bp, 15 predicted proteins | sample LinPmetageLP40_FD_184043 | JGI IMG/M metagenome (GOLD analysis project Ga0209634, IMG submission 184043) | Marine viral communities from the Pacific Ocean - LP-40 (SPAdes) (version 2) | ecosystem: Environmental > Aquatic > Marine > Oceanic | place: Pacific Ocean | collected 2010-08-26 | reverse complement strand
CTGTAACTGTGTTTAAACCATCAGTAACTGAAAAAATATCTACATCAGATATAGAGTTACCACCGTTTGCTGCAGCATAAAAAGTTGAAAACTTAAATATTTTTTTAAAATCAACCTGTGCACAACAATCTTTTGGCGCTGTGCAAGCTGTCAATGCTATACATATTATTATAATTAGTTTTTTCATTCTTTTATTTTAATTGTTATATCATGCGGCGCAAATTCATTGCCACCAAAATAAGGGTATAAATAATATCTTCTTATCGTACCCCAAAAACCATCAGGTCGTCTACGGACCATTGTGGTATCATTGTTAACTACTATTACATAATAAAACGTATTTATATCAATAACAGCACTATATATTTCATTTAGCTCTATATTTCTTATAAAGCCAGACGAGTTGTTGCTATTTTCACGTTTCAACCAACAAAGCTCTACATTACCTTTTACAAATCTCCAACCCAACCTTATAGAGTATTTTTTATGTGTTTTGCCAAAATCACTAAAACCATATATTTTGTTAACATCATATTGGTTTTCTGGTATTTCAGTTGTATACTCTGCTGACTCATCAAGTATAAACTGAAAGTTAATTCTAGAGTTGTCAGGGTGATTAAAATAAGAACCAGACCTGTGTTGACCTTCGGGTATAATATAGGTTCTAAAGCCAAGATCATCAACGCTTTTAGTACAAGAAACAAACATTAAAAGTACTAATAGTTTTTTCACGTCTTATTTGATGTGAGCATAACAAAGACCTGATTTATTAGTTGTTTTATTATTACATCTACCACCTTTACTTTTAATAGCAGTGCATTGTTTTTTCTTAGCTTTTTCCTCTTCTTTTAACTTTGTTTTAACTTTTTTTGCTTTTGTTTCTATGTTAAGATCCCAAGGATTCCAACCCATAAGTAAACCAATCTTATTCATTGCTTCTGTTTCTGAGTCTGAAGCTAATATAATGTTTTGAATTTTCTGAACCATTCTATCCGTAGGTATGTTTGTAAGAGCGGAGCATAAACTAGCAAAAGAATTAAACAAAGGGTTTTCTATACTAAAACCCATCTCTTCAATAGCTTTTCTATTATATTTTTCTGTTGTTATAGATCCGTATAGTTTTCTAAGCTTAGAGCCTATTGTTGGTGATAAATTAGCAAACTGAAGTATAGTGTAAGTGTGATCTGCATTCCAACCTTTTTCATTTTGCTTCCTATAAGTAAGATATGCATTTTTTAACGTAACAGCGACTGCTCCAGTTAAACCCAAACCGTTAAGTATAGTATCTATCATGCCATTAGCAATTCTTTCTGTTTTTGTATCCCACTCATCTTCATCTCCCAACGCGGCAAATAAAGCTGATTGCAAAGCTCCAAATATAACATTTTGAATAAAACCGTAATAAGCTATTTTAGATAAATTTTCCCTTGTACTACCTCTTTTGTTTTTTATATCTAATATAGCTTTTATCATCAACCTATTATACTGCATAGGAGTATTTTTAAAAGCTAATAATAATTTACCTAAACCACCAGCTTGTTGTTCTGATATAAGATCTGGTCTTGAAGATTGTTGTCCTTTTTCTGTTTTATTTTCAAAATCATTAAATGCTTTTTGCTCAGCAGCTTCTTGGGAAAAACCTTCTTTTATATATGTTTTAACTCTATTTCTATAAAAAATAGCACCACCTGAAGATATTGCAAAGCTATCAGCTATTTGTGTGGGTGCAAATCCTTTTTCTAGTAAAAAAGCTATTATAGCTTTTGCTTTGTTTTGCTTACCTTTTAAATAAACAGTAAGCTCGTTCATGTTAACATCTTGCCTGTTTCCAGATCTTCTTTCTTTTAAATAATCAGAATTAAATATCATTCCAAAGTCTTTTAAAAACTGAGGAAAGTTAGCAAAAGCTAAAGCCGCTTTAGCGGGGTTGTTATCAGTCCAATTAACGTAGTTAAAAGAGGATATTGTTTGAAGAACTGCAGAACGCATGTTGAAAAACATAATAGCTCCTACAGAGTTGTTAACCCAGTTAAGCCAAGCTGTTTCTATTCTAGATGAAGTTGATTTTCCTCTACCAAACTCCATTCTGTAAAGCATATCATTTAAAGAATCTACAAAATTATTTCCATAAATAGTTCTTAACTTATTTTTATTTTCTGAAGAAAATATTTGTTCAACGTTTTCTTTCCATTCAGCCAAAAACTTTGCTCTACTTGTTTTGTTAACTCCCGAGTCAAGATCATATGCTATATTTTCTACAGTCCAATATTCAGTAGGTAAAACGTATTCACCATTATTAAGATTTAAATCTTTAAGAGAGTTTTTAAAATCAAGTAATTCTTGGTCAGAATTAACAGCATCAACTAAAATTTTTTGATCTCTTTTAGATAAACCTAACTCTTGCATGTTAACGCCCATGTCGGTCCATATAGCAACTCTTATAGCTTGGTCAATAGTAAATTTTGAACCTTTAACAGTTTTGTTTAATGATTTTTTAACTAAAGGTAATTTTTTTAACAAAGCTTTATACTCTGATTTAACTCTTTGGGCTTCTTTGTTTATTTTTTGATAAGCTCTATCGTAAGGATCTAGTATAGCAGCTTTAAAAAACTTCATTTGTTTTTCTCCAAGCTCTCCTTTTCCAATAATTCTATATAAAAACAACTCTAAGTCGTAAGCTGAAGGAGGGTAAACATAATCCCAAAACCTAACTATTGACCTACCTTGTATTTGTCCTTGAGCAGGAGAGTAAGTAGCCTCTGCTTTAATGCCTTCGTTTTGTTCTAGTATTTTGTTAAAATCAACAGACAAAGAAAATCTAACATTGTTGTCTTGTTTTTCTATAATAACATCTTCAGCGGTTTTACCATCTGAACTAAACATATCATCTCTTAACTCCGTAAGCATTGCTCTAAGCCAGTCCATCGCGTTAGTAGCACCTCCTTCATCATCAATAATGTTAGTAACACCTTTTGTAGTATGTATTTGGCCGTGGTTTGCAAATATTTTATCTAACTCACCGTCTAAATCAATACTTTTATCTTTTAAGTATTTTGCTCGTAAGCTTGCAATTTTAGCCATAGTATTTGCGTTTGCAGCTGCGTGTTCTCCTTTTGTACCCAAAGCCGTTATAGCAGCAGCAATAGCAAGTTCTTCTGTAGGATATTTTGGTTTTCCACGCAGTTCTTTAATTTTGTATTTTGGCCCATGCACTGCTTTTTTAGCTATATCAAGCTCCATTTGAAAGTAAGGATGTGACTCACCTGGCTTTTGTGATCCTTCTAGTACAGTTATAAGATCTAAAGTTGTTAATGCTCTAAACCCAGAAACAATACTTGTTTGTGTTTGCAATAATTGTATTATAGAAGCATCGTCATTGCTAGTAGTTATCAATGTTTTAGCCAAAAGCTTTGCTAACATAATATTAGCTTTACCAGCTTCTTTAATTTGTACAGATAGTTTTGCTAATTCAGCTTTTTTCCATTTAATATTGCTACCGTCGATCTTGCTATCACCGTCAAAAAGTATTTTTTCAACAGCTTTAAAAATAGAATACTTTTTATTCATCAATCTTATTTTGCTAAGATTTAATCCTTTAGGAAGTGTTATATTTTCAGAGTTTTCAACAGCTGCTTTTAAATCTTCTAGTTTTTCATAATACTTACCGCTTAATCCACTTTCTTTTAACTTTGCCGAGTCCATTACTCTGCTAGTAAAACCAAGCCAGTCATAACCTATAATTTTCATAACGTTAGGACCTAAAGTAGTTGCTATTGTAAAAGCTTGAAGGTAAAGATCTTCTAATGCTTGTTCATCATATCTAAGATTTTTTACGTCTTTAATTTTTTTCTTTGTAGCATCACTAATATCTGGATCATTATTAACTTGAACTTTAAAACGCGTGCTTTCACTATTAGCTATAAAAGCTTTGTCATACATAAGAACAACAAAATCAATTGTTTCTTTAGAAGCGTTTGGAAACTCTGCGTTTAACTCTACAGTTAAATCTTCAGGAGAGACTTCGTAAGGAATAAAACCCCTAACATATCTAACCATGTCACCGGCTTTTTGTGCGTCAAAGTTGTTTATGTTAAGAGTTGTATTGCTAAACCTAACGTTTAACCCTCTGTCTATTTTTAAGCCAATAGTTGCTATTGTTGACAAAGCGATATCGTTTGTTTCTTTAAACTCTTTTGAAGATATAGTTTCCATGACAGCATCAAAACCTATAATAAGAGAAAGTGCTTCTATTAAAGAGTTTTGTTTTGAAGCTGGTCTACCTTTCGTTGGGTTTAAAAAATTATCAACCCATTTTGTTTGTGTGTCTTCGTTCCAAGGTAGTTTTTTAAAAAGATCAGGACCCGAAGTTCTTGAAGTGCCTTTAGGTAGTAAACCCTCTCTTATAGCTTCGTCAACTCTTGTAGGGCTTATGTTTGTTTCTGTTTGTATTATAAAATCTTGAAAAGATTTGTTAAACACTTGTTGAGAAAACACATCATACAAAGCTTTTGCGTTGTTTATTATAAAATCTTTATAACTTTGCTTGCCAGGGCTTCCCCCTATAATTCTTTTTATATCATCAAAAAACTTATCTTGAAAATACTTAGCAAGTATTGCTTTAAACTCTGGTGAATTTACACTTGAAATTTCTCCAGGTATTATAGTTTTTACAGCTTCAATTATTTTTTTGTAAAGTGCACTACCTTTTTCTATGCCTAGTATTTTTCTTAGCTTTGAAAAAGTAACATCTTCTTCAATAGCTAAGTCTAAATCTAAAACATCATCAGCAGCAACGTCGTCAATAAATGAGTTTTCGTCATCTAACCTTTGTACAAAATTAAAATCAAGCTTTTTAGTAACATCTAAACCTTTAAGCCTAGCGTAAGCTACTATAAAACCAAAAAGATCATCATTACCTATTTGTTCACCGTCTTGATTTAACTTTCTTGTACCATCTTCATTGTATTCTGCAACTTTAAACGTTTTAATATGTTTAATTAACTGTATATAAGTATCTTGTAGATAGTCTTCTTGCTTAAAATCATCTAGTCTTTTTACTTCTGAGCTTACGTACTTCATTATAAGACCATCAAGCTTACCATACAAGTATTCAACAACTTTATTAACACCAGAATTATTAAAAGTTGTTTGGTCTGTTTTGCCAAAACTATTTGTTTTTGGTTTTAAATCTGTTAACGAAAAACTAGTGTTTGACTTGTCTTCTGTTGGTGTTTTTCTTTTTATTGGATCAGAACTAGTATTCCTTTGTTTTATGTAGTTTTCAAGCCAAAGCTGAATATCTTGCCAGTTATCAAATCTGATATTTTCATAACCTTTTGATTTCATTATACCCATAAGAGCTTTGCCTAAAATTCTCATACTCTTACTACTTGCTTTGAAATCACCTTTAATAATACCGTCGATGTACATTGTCAAAAACTCTTCTTGAGTGTTTAAATCAGATAAGTTATACCCGGCACCTTTTAATCTTTGTAATATACTGTTGTAAGCTTTTACGCTTAAACTGTTTTTAAAGTTATTTATAACAACTAAACCTTCTGCTGTTATATTACCTTGAGAGTCGCGAAAGTGTTTTCCAAAAAGAAAATGAGCAGCTTCGTGTTGAGCAACAGATATAGCGCCAACGTTTATAGCTATGTGTTTATTGATAAACATAATGTTGCCAATTTGAAAACCATCAGCTTTTCTCATTTTGTTTATTTCTTCAGAAGTATAACCTTTTTTACCTCTGTTTTTTTCTATGTGATCGTTTAATTCTTGTTCTGTATTAAAAACTACAATTTTACCACCTTCTGATTTAACTATATTTTCAACACCTTGCAAACCATCTTCTATCATTCTTTGGTTCGCACGATCTTTAACGTCATTTATTTGATTATGTATAGCTAGTTTTTCTTCTTCAATATTTTGTAATATTAATTTTAAATCTTTAGCCATTTGAGGCTCGTATTTCTCTAAATAACCCATTAAAGATAAATTTTCTTCTTTTGCAAGTTCAGCTATTGTTTTGCCATTAATTTCAAAATTTAAAAAATAATCCATTTTTTCGTCTATAGCTTTAGCCGACAAACGGCTGTATTCGTTTAAAAAGCTTAATAAATTTGTTTTTTCATCTTTTGTTAAGTAAGCCTGTAACTTTTTAGAAACGTTTACATGGTCAGTTAACTCTTTAATTATTTTGTCTATTTTTTTCTGTAAAAGAGCTTTTACTTTAGGGGATATACTTTCGCTAATAATAGATTTTAATCTAGCTACTTCTGAAATTTTAGAATTAACAAAGTTAATACTAGCTGGATCCATTCTTAAAGCTCTATTTATCATTGCTCCAGTAGAACTAGCAAAAGTACCACCAACAAATCCTAATAAAAAGTTTTCCAAACCTTCTTCGCTACACATTGCGGTTAAAGCTATTTTACCTGCTTCTTCAAAAACTTGAGAATTACTCATAGTTCTTTCTAAACCATCTTTTATTCTTTTTTCTTGCTCACCTTCTAATCTAGCTACTTCTCTGTTTATTATTGTTGTACCTAATTGAGCCCACTCTGTTATACCCTCTCTACTACCAGAAGTTGTTATAGTGGTTAAAAGTCTTAAACCTCCAGGTTTCATTAACTTTATAGAGTTTGATATACCTGTTATACCTATTTTTTCTAAAGCTAACTCAGCAAAACCTAAAACTAAAGGAGTTATAAACTCTTCTTGTTCTGATCTTATTAATTTTTCAATTGCATCCATCTCTGATAACTCAGGGTATAACGATCTAGCTTTTTCTCTATTATACTCAACGTATTTTGGTGTAACTATTTGAGGGTACAAAGAAACTCCTCTTGTTGCTATAGCTGGAAGCATTGTTTCTAAAAGACTTGATATTGCTAAAAACACAGAACCTATAAACATTGAAGCATCTTCTTGTTTGTAACCTTGAACAAAAGAAACTTTTGGTTTTATTTTTTTAGCTTCTAATTCAATAATTTTTTCAAATTGACTTAACTGCCAAGCTCTATACTTGTAACCAACTTCTTTTCCAGATCTTTTGTAAACAACCTTCCACCCGTTTTCTATTCTTTTGTTTGATAAACTTTGCAAGTCTTCAATGTTTCTTCCTACGGACTCTTTATCAAGTCTACGCATCACGTTTAAATCTACAGTTTCTCCTTGCGGTGAAACCCAATGAACACCTCCGTCAGCGTCAAAAGTTGAATTATCTATTCCAAATGGGTTTTCGGTGGAAAAACCTAAATTACCACCTTCAATATCCATTTTTATTAAATTCTCTATATTATCGTAATCTGAAGAACCTTTAGTAATCTCAGATATTTGTTTGTTTGTTAAAAGTTTTGTTGTATAATATGATTGCTTAAAACTTAAAGGTATGTTTTTCCATATAGTTGAAACAGCTTCAAGACTTTCTTTTATTTCACTTTCTTTTGTAGCATCAACACCTATTCTAAGCATTTTAAAGAAAAAATTATTACCCATAAACTTTTTTTCTTCATTTACTTCTTCTTCTTCTTCTTCTTTTTCTTCTTCCTCAAGCTCTTCTGTTTCTTCTTCTTCTGTAAACTCACCATCATCAAAAAACTCATCAACATCTGACTTGACAGTGTTTGTATTTTCATCCCAATATTGTGAGTCATCAAATACTTCAACAACTTCTATTTCTGGCCCTAAAACAACTCTTGTGTTATCTGGCTCAGCAACTGGTAATGTTTTAAAATCATCGTTAACCTCTTGTTCAACAGGATCGCTTAATAAATCTGCTAAAGTTGTACCTTTATAAACATTAAAACTTCCAATTTTTTCTTTAATTGTTTTTTCTTCTTCAACAACTTCTTCAACAACTTCTTCTTCGTTAGCTTCATTATTAAATTTTTCGTTAGTAAAAAAAGGTTTTATTTCTTTTGGTACAGGAGCACCATAAACATAATCAGTATTGCTTGTAGTTTGTTCTATTTCTTTTTTAATAGCAGGAATATTTTGTTGTATAACGCTTTGCTCAACATTATCTCTTTCCATATTAGCAATAACCTCAGCTAGTTTTATTTGCTGTGGTGTTAAATTTTTTTCTAATAAATTTTCCTCTATTTTTTCCGCCATATTAAGATATTGAATATTTTTCCAACAATTGTTTTGGTGTAAGCTGCTCAGAAGTGTCAATTTGCTCGTTTACCATGCTCATTTTATGCTCTGTCTTAAGTTTTTGCTTTAACCAAAAGGAAACTTCATCTTTAAGTCTATTTTCATTAAAATTAGGACTATCAACATCCATCCATGTAGGATCTTCGTTTTGGTTTACATCTGTGTATTGCTCTACAAAAGAAGGTCCTGCAAAATTATCCCAAGCAAAAGACAAAATATTTTCTTTTGAATCTAATAAACTGTCAACAGCTACACTAGTGTGATACTCGTTAAAAGGTTTTCTTTCTCTTGCGTCGCTAGCAAGTTTAACAGCTTGTTTTCTAAAGTCAGCAAATTTTTGTTCTGGTTTTAAAAATACATTAGTAAACATGTCGGAAGATTTAACTTGCTCGCCATCAAAATCAAATACAATATCAGCAAAAGTAGAACTTCCATCTGCGTTTACTTCTATTTCTGGCATGACTATTTGAAACAAATCATTTCTTTCAGAAAAAATTGCGTTTTGTACAAACTTGTTTTTTCCAGAAGATCCTTTTGAAAAGTTACGTCTTGTAGATTCACCTCCACCGTTGTTTTCAATCCACTCTGCTTTTTTATCTATTAAGTTGTTTACTTTTTGAGTCAAACCTCTTAAGGTGTTTATTGAGTCATTTATAACTCTACCACCAGCACCACCTTCTTGCTCAATTCTCATTGCCGCGTCGTCTTTTATGCTTTTAGCATATTCAAAAACTTTTGAATTAGCTTGACTTCCTAAAATGTCTAATTTTTCATCACCAACAAGTGAAGAGTTTGATATGTACTTGTCAACATCTTGCTCTATGTTTGGGTTTTGCATTTGCATAGCTAATAACTTGTCTTCGTAATCTTGTGGTTTAGGTGTTTGAAAAAACAATGGAGTTTTTCCTTTGTTAGTAAACCTTCTTCCAAAATAGCTAGAAGACTGAGCTTCAAGAGGTGAAAAATAATTCCCTTCAACGCGGTTTGAGTGTGTATTACCTCTTCTAATTACATTTTCATTTTCTTTAAAAGTATTAAACTCATCTTTGTTCATTGTTTTATCATTGAACAGTCCAGGTTTTTTAACTCTGTATAAAATTTCGTTTGCCTCGTCTAACCTACCTTCTTGTTTTAATCTTTTTCTAGTGTTTTCATCATACCTAAATTTATGCTTTTTTGAAAACAATTTTCCTTTTTTTGTTACTTTATACTTGTTTTTAGATTTTTTATCTTTTGATTTTTTACTATCTACATTGGTTTTTTCAACAACATCTGTTTTATTATCAGTATCTGTAGGGACACTATAGTCAATAACTTCTTCTTCAGGCATATCAAAAAGACCATCTGAGTCGTTGCTTTCGTTATTTTCATTTTCATCTTCAACAAAATTTTCTATGTTATCACTATCAAAATTATCGTTGTTTATAGTATTTTTAGTATCATTTTTTTTATCTTTCTTTTTTTTCTTTTTTTGTTTAGGGTTTATGATACCCTTAGACAGTCCACCAACAGCAGTTCTAGCCATCATTTTATTAGCATCGCTAAAATCAATTTCAGGAGTTCTTGTTCCACCACCAGTTCTAGTGTATTTGTTTACTCCTTTATAGTTTTCTATTAAAGTTTGATTTATTTGCAAAGGACTAGGTGTTTTTGGTTTTTTATGACCCCAACCTTTTTTCTTTAATTTCAAGTGCTCCGCATTAGTGTCGGCCATTTCTGACTTACCATCACCGTACATCATGTGTTTTTCAAATTTCTTTGCCATAGTTATATTGTTTTATTGAGGTCCTTGAAAAAATGTTTGAGCTTTTGATCCAAATGCTCCGGCTTGGCCAGCGCCTATACCTGCGCTAGCTAAATCACCAACACCACTTGCAATTTGCTGACCTGCTCTCTGCCTAGCCTCGTCTGATTCTTTTGATCGTTGCATCGACATACCAAACAAAGTTTCCGCTTTATCTCTCTTTAAATTTCTAGAATAAACCTCACCTCTTCTTTCTAATCCTTGAATTTTACCAGCTTCTTGTTGTTTTAATTTTTGATTTTGAGATTCTTGCATACCTATACTAGCAGAAGCACCTCTTGCTTGATTAGCCCCAGCATTGACCATAGCTTGTATGTTACCAGCGTTGAAGTTACCACCCTGTTGTATACTACTAAGCATGTTAGATTGTTGCTGCTGCGCCATGTCTTTTTGAAAGTTTGCTTGTTGAGTGTTTACTGTAAGATCCTCCATAGTGTTCTCCATGTTTAAATATGGATTACTAGTGTCTAAACTTTCATAAGCATCTCTACGCATTTGAAGCTCTGCGTTTGCGCTTTTTTGCTCTTGTATTCTTTTTTTACGACCAGACAAAGCCATAGCTATTTTTGTCGCTCCAGAAACAGCTGCTATTCCTACTACTAAAAAACTCATAAGCTATTTTTTTTTGTTAATATATTTTTCATATTCTTTATAGTTTTTAGAAACTATTTCAGCTTCTAATTTATTTAAGTCTTGTGTGTTTGAGGGGTTTTTGTGTATATTTACAAATATACTTTCTTCAATTGCACATATAACTCTTTTAACACCTGGCGTTGACACAACGTAACAAGGCGATACAAACTCTTCCTCTGTTTCCTCTGTTATAACAAGAATCTTTCCTGTTAATAAAAACCAAGCATGTAAGTGATTGTGTATAGCACCAACAACAACAGAATCTTTTTTCATACTCATTTGCCTAATATATATTCCATCAGCAAACGAATGTTTCAAAGGAAACTGTTCACACCTAACAATATTTCCTTTATCACTAATTATATTAATACCATCTGTGTTATTAATTAATACGTTTTCTAACTCTAATATTTTTTTTCTAGAAACTAAACTGTTTGTTGACATAATATAATTTAAGTATATATTATAGTTACACTTTTTACAGTTTATTTACTACTTTCAAAGTAGTCACAGCCAATACTATAAAGTTCAGATTTTATATAGGAAGTGTTTATTAACTTTGTTTCAGCGTAATAACCTAAAATACTGGAAAGATTGACAGAGTTGTTTTTAGAGAAACTTATAAAGTCAGAAGTAGTTGGTTGTTGGCCGTTTATAAGGTTTGTGTCACAGATTAAAACCCAAGTTCCACTTGTTTTTGAGATAGATATAACTCTACCTATTTCTATAACTGTTGATTGAGCAGATGTAGCAAAACCAGCTATAGAAGTTGTTGGACTAAAATAAGCCGTGTCACCAACTTGACAAGAAACGTTAAGTTCTACGGTTGATGGGAATGTTAATGTTATTTGTGGCATTGTTTATTAATTTACGTTAATTAATGTATCTAAAGCTACAGCATATTCAACGTCAGCAGCACCAACAGTACTAACGTTTAAATCTCCACCCATGCTTACGTTTGGTTTATTTGTTTCTGCGTTAATACCGTTAGACACTATTTTAAAGTTTGACATTTCCCAAGCCCAACCGCTAGCACTACCACTAACAACTGCCATTGCTGTTACAATAGCTTCGCTATTATTTTTTGTATCAACAATTGTAAAAGTTTGGCCAACATCACCGTTTACTTCAACTTTCCAAGTTTTAGGTAGTGGTAGTTCAACAAAGCTAAACGTAATATCAGAAGGCATTGTTTCAGCAACCTCGTTAAAAGTAAGAGTTCCGTTAGCAACATTACCACCAGTTGTTGAAGTTGATAGCTCAAAAGCTGTATCTCCAGTTATTGACGAAACAGTTGCACCTGATGGTATACCAGTTCCAGTTACAGACATACCTGCTTCAATTTTTCCATTATCATCATCATGAGTGATTGTAGGATCGTTGTTGTAATCACAAGTAGCATCCGTAAAAGCAAACGTAAATGAAATTTTTAAAACTCTTGTAGCTTCTGATGATAGAGTTACAATGTTTCCAGCAACACCATCTGCAATGTTTGCAGGCATTTTAGTTCCAAACCTACTACTTATAGTTGCTACATATGATTTTGTTGAAGTAACTTGTGGAAAAATAATATTGTGAACTTTAGTGCCATCATCACCAACCTCTGCATCTATTTGAGTTGCAGAAGAGGTAAAAGTATCATCACTACTATCATAAGTGTTACTACCTTCTACAATTTTTATAGAATATGCCGCGCCAACATCTCCACGAACAACAATAGCTCTTGAATCTCCACCAGCACCGTTTATACTGTAACTAGGAGTAGTAACATTGTAAATTGATTTAAAAAATGTTGTGTCTTTTTTTGAAATTAAAGCTGGGTTTACGTTTTCAACTTCTCCACCAAGCTCAGCGCTAGATTCGTTGCTAACAATACTGTTTAGTGGTAGTTTAGGTGATAAAGGAGAAATACCTTCACCTTTAGTGTCTTCGTTTGTTTGTATTTGATATTCGTAAAGATGACCTAAAAAAGCGTTACCTCCCCAGTTTGGATCTAAAGTTCCACCTAAAGAAGGGTTTGTATAATAAACCTCAATAGTTCTTGAAATTTCTTGTCCGTTGTTATTAAATATTTGATTAGTTGTTACTACGTCAAAATACGGTAACCAATCAGCTAGACCATAGCTAGTAAACTGTTCCATTTCGTTTATTGAAACAAAGTGAAAACCAGATACTGTTGCAAAAGTCTGAGTTAATAACAAGGTTTGAACACCATCATCAACAAATCCCGAAACATTTGTTTTTTGAGTGTTGTTAAAAGTAAGATTGCTGATAGAAGAGTTTATTAAATTTGGCCCAACAACAGGTAATATTGTATAATCACTTGAAATAAAGCTTGTCCATATTTCAAAAGAAGCTGGATAATTTATGCTTTGAGCCAAAGAAGGCTTACCATCTATGTCTATGTTTAAAACTAAATCATAAGACGGCATGACAAAGCCGTTTGCAAAATAAACATAAACTAAGATATTATTTGACGGGTCTCCAACAGGAGAACCAGCGATGGTATTAACTAAAACAACATGATCTACTTCAGGTGGTAAAGTACCAACGCCAGTTGCTCCAGAAGGAAGAAGTGGACTGCTAGTGCTGTGAAAGAAATAGCTTATAAACTGACTTGAACCACTACCAGCAGTTGTTGTATTTGTTGGTGTAAAATTACTTATTGTAAAGTTTTCACTAGAAACAGCAAAACCAGCATTTGGTGTTATAGTTAAAATTACATTACTTGGTAATAGACCATTTACAATCGAATCACCGTTTTGCTCAGTTGTTAAACTTGAGCTTATTGTATAGTTTGTTGATGAACTGTGTCCCATAGTTATTTATTAATGATCAGTTGGATCGTCTTGTACTGTTAAAGTAAAGTTATTAGTGTTTGAGTCTGGTATTAACTTAGTACAAACATTCCAAACAATATTGTCATTGACGCTCATAGCGGAGTTAGGCATAGTAAACGATATAGTAAATGTTGCGCTAATTAAGTTTTGATTAGAATCATAAACTAAGTTTGTTTGCTGCACGTTGTAGTTTGTTAAACTAGAAGTAGCGTTGTTTGTAATTATAGAAAAAGTCGGTATTGAAACAAACATGTGACCCGTGTTAGCAGATATTACTTTAGTGTAAACAGGGTTTATATATGTACCTATTAAAGTTTCACCTGAAACATCGTTTGTTGTTTGTCCGTTTGTGGTGTTAAACGAGTTGTTTGTTATGGTAGTGTTTGACGTTGGTGCCGGTATGTTCGCTAAAGTGTTAGACCAAGTAAAGTTATAGTTTAACTCACTGCTCCACTCTGGATTTGGGTCACAAGGTGATATAATATCTAGCCACATAAATCTAATTCTAGTTGGTTCTTCAGCAAGTATACAACTTTCGTCATCAATAGTTGCTAGTGGATTGTAATTTAAAGCTGTAGAGTTTGTACAACCGTAAACAGGTGTTGGACCATTGTGGCTAATAGCAGAAGCCATACCAATTCCTTGGTAAGAAAACTCTCTACTATCAAGATTACTAAGTGTTGTAGTTTCCCCATACAAATAGTTAAACCATTTACCTTCTTTTTCTATAAACTCTTTTAATTTTCCAGTTTGCTGATCTGTTTGTACACTATCAACGTACCATCCTTTTTTAGCACTTAAATTGTAAAACTCTCCATCATTATAAGTAACACCTCCAACTACAGCTGTTTGAAACAAATCAATTTTAGACTGTGTACCCTCGTAGTTTAAAGTGTTAAAACTTTTAATAGAACTAGGTTGTTCGTTGAGCAAAACAGTTACACTGGAAAAAGCATTATTAGAATTATTTGCTGATGTTTCGTAGAAATTATTTGTTTCTAAATTGCTGTGGTGCAAGTATATATCACCTTTGTTAAAAGTGTAATAGTTGTTGTCTAAGCTTAAACCACTTTCTTGAACAAAAGATTTAAAAGAAGTCCAACCTTTTGATTTTTCGCTAAAACTAACAGTTGTACTTACTTTAGGTTTGTACGCAACTTTAGTATCTATTGGTTTGCCATTTTTGTCAACACCAGTATCACTTAAAGTTATGTTGTATAAAGATTTTCTTTTGTCATAACTACCTATTAACTCTGTTGCCAAAGGCATGTTATCTCTAAAGTAATCTACCATACCTTGTTTAGATATAACGGTCAAACCGTCTTTAGATAATCTTAAAACAGCACCTCTAGCTTTGTCTGTAAAATATGCTCTAAAGTTTTCTTGAGCAAAAGATTCTGGGTTTTTAGATATACCATATTCCCCACTAAAAGGATCAGCGGTTCCTAAAACTTTATTTGTTGCTGTCAAGTTTACGTTTCCATCAGCGTTAAACAACGCGTCTTTGTTTGCATAAATTTTTAAAATTTTATCTTCACAAAAAGCAACAACATTATTATCTCTAGAAAATAGTTTTTGTATAGAACCGTATTGATTGTTTAGTTCTTTTGTGATGCCGCTTGATGCTATAAATTGGTTCAAATTGTTAACACCATTCATAGAGTTGTATATACCTGAAAATATTAAACCTGAAGCTCTATGTTCTTCTTTGTAAGGTTCTCCTAAAACTGTAGATGCTTTAACTCCTTTACCAAGGACTGTTTGATTAAAATCATCTCTAACTCTATCAGACTCTATGCCTTGAGGAAAAGAAAAGCAATTGCTATAAGCTAAAGTCATGTTTTGATTACTTACGTCTTTGTAAAAAGAAATTACAGTTGCTTGAGTTAAGCCAGAAACTTGTGTTGATGTAATGATTGATTTTAACTTTGCTGTTACTTTTCCGCCGTCGGACTTTGTAAAAACAATAATTTCTCCTTGGCTAAGCGAAGTTATAGAACCTGTTAAAGTAACCTCGTTGTTGCTCCAGCTTTCAACCGCGCATCCACTAGTTACTGTTGCTAGGCTTGATGATAAAACAGAAACCTTTGATCCTATTGCTGCAAACATTTCGTTGGTGTCGCTGTTTAAAACAGTTGGAAAAGTAGCACTTGCTTCATAATACACGTCTAGATCAACATCTTCTCTAGGTTCTGTTTCCCAGACACCAGGGTTTGTAGTAAACTTAGCAGACTCTGAAGGACTACGTCTAACTAATTCAATTAAACCCGCTTCGGTACCATCGTGCCTTAAGTCTGTTGGGTAAAACGAACCAGCTCCAACACCACCTGTTCTTACTATTGGTGGTTCTATTTTTAAAGACCATTTGTCTCTAAAACACGAACCGTTCCATCTATTAGATGGGTTTAACGATGCTACTGGATGTTGAAACGGAGGCGATGGATTTAATGTAGTGTAATTTCTAATACCATGTTCATATCTAACATCTTTTATTGTGTAAATAGTTTCTTCAGGATCTGCTGAAAATCTAAAAGTAGTTCCTATTTGAAAAAACTCTTTTGAAAAAGCGTAATCTTCTGCTTGAATATCTTGACCATGTTGACTCCATAATTTTGGAGCATCTCCACCACTAATAGTGGTTCCGTAGCTAAATCTTTCTGGAGTAAAACCTACCCAAGATATATCTATTCTTGAACCCATAGCCTCAGAGGTGCTACCACGATATATTCCTTTTGGTTCTTCTGCTCCAATAAAGTTTCCAAAACCCTCTACTTTTCTACCATGCTTACTAACTAAAGTGCTATTTGCATCAAAAATACTTCCAAGAGTGTCATAATCTTTAGTTGCTAATGTACCAGCACCTGACAATAAAGGTGGATCAGAAGTAATAGTGTCATCGTCAATAAAAAAACCACTACCATTACCATTTCTTAAAAACTCTGACATTTCCTTCCAATATTTATGACCTTTATGAAATAAGCTATCATCAATCTCATCATGATCTTGACCACCAAGTTTACCAAAGTTAGAACCTCCCCAATCAAAATTAAAATTATTAGTTCCATAAGCAGAAGTAACATTAGTCATACCAGCGTTTCTTGGATGATCATCAACTGCTTTTACATATCTAAACTGTCTAGCCGCATAAATTTCTTGATCTTCTTTACCCGCTGGACCAAGAACTCTTTGCTGTATTAAAAGATCATTTTCTATTTTAACAAAAAATCTACCATCAAATTCAGGTTTGTTTTGTACTTCATACTGTATTAGCTCTAAAGAAATACCAGAAATTCTATTAGCATAAGTGCCGTCAGTAGAAGTAAAATCAACATCGTCACCTAAAGGTTCTGAAAGCTGTATTTTGTAGTTACCACCAGCACCAGTGTTTGAAATGTTTACAATTTCGTATTCTACACTAGACCTGTTGCTGCTGTGAATTTTTAAAAACAAATCGTCTTTAAGGTGAGGTGATTTTGGGTTTACAGTACCACTAGCGTCTATATCTACTAAGTTACTATTATTTAAACCACTGTAAGTAACTTCTACGTATACAAATCCAGCAAGTGGAAAACCATCACCACCGTTACCAATACGAGTTTTAGCCGTGTTGTCAAATACAAATCCTAGAGATTTTTTTGTTTTCTTTATAAAATCAGGCGCTTCGTTTTCTATAGCTAAAACCTTATATCTACCAAAATCATCAGCAACAGATTTATTACTATCGTGTGCTTTTTTAAGTATTAAATAAGTTTCTTCATTAATTTTATTTCTTTCTGAAGAAGAAAAAGACAACCATATATTACCATCTAAAGCATTATACCATCTATCCATAGCTAAATTATAGTACTCATTAGAAGGCTCTTTTACGTAAAACTTAAAAGCTTTTGCCCATGTTGGTGCTGTGTTTGTTAATTTAGCTGTTAACTTAGTATTGTTATCACTAAAAGTTTTTGAAACCTTGTAAACACCGTTTTCAGGCCCAACTAAAACTGGTGTTTCTCTACCTTGACCATCTAAATAAACAACGCCTAGCTGATAATTTCTCATCGACTTAACAGATTTTTCTGCATTATCTACAAAAGCTTCAAAACTGTTAACCTCTAAAGATGTTTCTATATCTATAGCTGTATCATAATCGTAGTTCTGGGTATAATTACCATATAACAACCTGTTACCTGTTACTTCTTGAGATTTAGCTTTTTTTGGTACAACGTCAAAAGGTCTTAAAAATTGATCAGAAGGTAAAACAGCATGTATCATTTCTGTGTCAATAACCAACTCACCTCTATCTACGTAGTAGTTAAAATTATCAGGCCAAACAGGGTGAGGGTCTGAAGGTTTAACTGTTTTTACAGTGTATATATTTGTACTGTTTGATTCTTTGTATAAAATATCTATTTCAACTACATCACCGGGTCTTGAAGCACCTGTTCCATTTTCAGCACCAGGTTCTGGTACGTATTTTTTTAATTTTAAAGTTTTTAAATGATTAGCCATACCCTTGTTGTGGCCGTGTTTTGGTTCGTAATTAAAACTTCCAGGTAAAAAAGCTACTTCAGACCAAGGTGCAAAAGCAGAATACTCTCCATCCGTGTACTTGTACCTATAACTAAATTTAGGAAATTTAAATTCAAATATAGATGGTTTTTCTTCTAGCAAACAAAAAAATGTTTCTCCATTAGCAACAAAGTTTAAATCTTGACTTACTGCTAATAGCTTAAACTCAAAAATACCTAATTGTAAATTACTAGGACCGTTGTTTTGAGGCACTCCACTTACCTGAAGTCTTGCCTTATATTCAGTGAAGTTAGTTGCACTTGCCGAACCAAGTTCATTTGTAAGAATTATTACATCACCTAATCTAAAATCAGGAGCTTGGTCAAAAGTAATGTTTATTGTTGTTGAAGTAGCGGATCCAACCGCTGGTTGAAGAAGAGTAGTTGAACTAGAGTAAAACTGAATTAGAGCTGTAGCGTTTGTTCTGTTGGTAACACCAGTAATTGGATTAGCTCTATTGTATGTTGTTCTAGACATTTCTAACTCTAAAGTAGATTGAGGTGCTGGTCTAAGAACTGTTAAGTGTTGTTGTTCAGCAAATATTGGGTTTGTAAGTAATCTGTTAGCAACAACTTTGTAACCAGTTGTTTGTGAAGAATCTTCTATAACAAGTCTAGTGTGATAATTAAAATTGTCACCAGTAAAAGTATTATTAGGGTTTGAGTTTAAAACAACATTACCACCTGTACCTTTTATTGATCTTATAATGTTTATTTTTTTAGGCTCAGTATTACCATCTGTCCAGAACAACATGTCGTCAATTATGTTTATACCAGTAACAAGATAAGTTCTTGAAAAATTCAAAGTTCTTCTAGCTTTAAAAACTATAACATCATTAGCTAAAGTTTGTAATTTTTTGTTTAAAGTTATTTTCCAACTGTTAGTTGTAGAGTCGTATTCAGGATCTCTATCAACAACTATATCATCATTAGCGTTAATCGAAACACTGTTAAACACTCCAGTTATACTCATGCCTTTTCTAATTCCAGTAACGTTGTTTGTACTGCTACCAGCTCCAAGACTTATGTACAAAAACTTAACAGCACCACCATTAGAAATGTTTATTTTTGTTTTAACTCTCCAAATGTCTACAAAAACATATTTATTTGTTTCTGTTATAGGATCATACTCTACTATCATATCTCTTGTAACACCTTCAGATGTGTCAGAGGGATCATTATGTATTAAAGAGTATATTTTATTTGTTTGTATATCAGCTATTGAAGCAATGGTAAAAGCGGTTGTTGATCCTGTTACGTCAGATTTTTTAGTATTTCCTAATGTTGTTTGTATAGTCCCAATGTCAGAGTCTTCTGAAGTTGAAACCTCAATGTTCATTGCATCTCTATATTCACCATTTGGAACTAATCTTTCGTCAAGATCTTTATTCATTCTACCTGCGGTAAAATTGCGCTTTAACTCTGGCATATACTAGTGTTTTATTTGTTTAGACTTACCTCTCATTACTTGAGCTATTTCTTCTAGTTTTATATTTGATAGTCTTAATTTGGCTTGTCTTGTAGCTGCAAACTTTTCTTTTTTAAACCTTCTAACAACATGTTCTTGTATTGTAGGTGAAGTTGATACTATAGAGTAAGCTATAAACTTATACATAGCTTCTTCAGCAAACTTATGCACAACTTGATCTCCATCTGCACCCAAGTTATCACTAACATATTTTAAAGTAACTGTTTTTCCATTAATATTAGAGCTAAAATGTATATAACCATCAACATTATCTATAAAAAAACTACCATTCATTTGTGCTTGTTGTGGGGATAAACCAAATCTACCGCTATGAATGCTATCAGTAACATCTGTGTCCGAGTCAAGGTTTGAAAGTTCGTTAGGTGAGTTTAGTTTAAAAGCTGCCCAAGTGTCTGACTCAGCTTGGTATTGAAGCTCATCGTTGCTTAAAGTATAAGAACCATCAACCGCGCTTTGTACAATCGCTTTAGGGTTACTAGTATGCTGCGCTGGGTATAAAACGCGCTCTACACCTCTTCCATCAACCCAAGTTAACTTAACATAGTTAACGTAATCTTGAGGTAACATCATTTTTAAAGATGGTGGAACTTCTATTTCTTGAGATTTTTTAGACCTCAAAGTATCATAACTTAATTCAGCTAAAGCTCTTTGAGCATAAAACGCAACATCTGTTCTTTTTACCTTGCCTATTAATTTATTTTCTCCAACATAAGCAATTAAAAAATTGTTAATTATATCCTTAAGAGAAGTGTATTGATAGCCTCCAAGATTTCCACTTGCTTGGTATTGAGCTTGAGTTTGATTGTCTAGTAATCCCATTTATTATTGTTTTTCTTGTTGTTGGTTTTTAGCCTCCATGTTAGAGGCTACTTGTACTAAACCTACTTTATTTATAGTTATACCCGCTAGCTCTAATATATTTATAACTAAACTTTCTTCTTCAGATGCGTGAAGTTCAAAGTCAACTGCTAAATTAGAATTAAACAAAGCTTTTTCACCAACAACCACGTAAGCCCACTCTGCTTTTGTTGGTTTTTTAATATAGTTAACACTAACATTGTCCATGCGGTTACTTGCGGCCATTGTTGTTGGGTATATTTCTATATCATATACTGTGCTATTTGCAGCTCTTACATATACTGGTCTTTCTAATGTTGGCGCTGTTAAGTTAGAATTTAACAACAAGTTTATTTCGTTAGTGTTTACTTTTTCTACAACAACAGAATCTTCAAAACTATTACCAAACTGTAGTTGTCCTAATCTATAAAGATCAGTTGGTAACTGACCTAAGTTGCTATTGTTACTAGCTAAATCTTGACCGTACTTTTCAAACAAACTTATTTTTTCTTCTAGTATACTTACCATATCAGAATAGGTAGTACTGTTTCCTTTTGACGTAGCTTGAAATTGATGTATATCATAAAAATATTGCTCAAATATATTCATCTGGGCTTGATTAGCATGTAGATTAAACTCTTGAGGTGTTATGTAACCTCTTTGTTCTTTGTTAGCCAAAGCTAAAACTCTTTGATATACTGTATCTATGTTTACCGCCATATTTCTTTTTGTTTTGTAGTTTGCAGTCGCCCCGTAGAGCGACCGCTTCTACAAGGTTTTTACTTCAATTGTTTTTCTATGTTTGTGTATATTTCCATACCTTCATCAGTTTTAAACCAAGCGGCTAAAGCTGAATATGGATGCTCGTCAAATGGTACATTCATTAGTTTTCTATCGTTAGATCCCCAAGTAAATGTTCTTTGATCTGCTGACAACTTTAATATTCCCATTTCTGTTGCTTTAATACCAAAGTTTCTAAGAACAACATTTTCATCATCAACTAACTCTAAGAACAAACCTGGATTTCTTTTAGCATATAATAATAAATCCCTTTTAAGCTCTTTAGAACTCATCTCTGATACTTTAGAACCAACCTCAACACGCATGATAGCTTCTGCCATATCAATGTCCATGTTCATTGCTTCGTTTAAAGCTTCTATTTCTGTTTCTATAGACGCTACTTGATCAACAGCAATATCTTGAGGTTTGTGTTCATAATAAACTTGTCCTTTATGCGGGTGATATAAAGAAAGTAATTGTTGTAAAACTGTTTTTTCTCTTTCTACGAACAAAACACCATCTCTAAATATAACATGGTCTGCTCTTTTATCTCCTTTCATTTCGTCTACAAAGTTTGTTCTTTGATTAGTCGTACATTTTAACTCTCTTTCGTATCCTTTTTCTTCATCAAAATAATAAATGTTTGATGTTTTTAAAACATAAGATAAAGGCTTTACATCCCCTGATAATTTGTATAACCTATCTTTTATTTCCCAAGTTGGTTTTTTAGGTTCAACTTTTATTTTTGGTTTTGGAGTTTCCATAACCGGTGTTACTACTTTTTCTACGTGCTCATCTCCAGGATCTCCCTGGTATGAATCTTTTGTTTTTGTTTTTTTAGCCATAATATAATATAATATAAATTAATAAAATAAAAGGACCGAGGCCGAAGCCCCGGTTCTTTAATAAATAATGCTTATTTCATCATCATGAAATTGTTAGCACCCTGTACAATAAGACATCTTTCTGATAAGAAGTGAATTCCCATCTTATCAATATCAGAAGTAGCAGCTCCAACAGATCCAGTAGTCCAAGTTTTCATTTTTCTACTTTCTAAATTAGAAGCTCTATATCTAACGTGTAAGAATGGTCTTTTTAGGTTTTTACCTAATTGTTGATCATAAACAGAAGATACACCAGCTGGGATAATAACACCTCTAACAGCTCCAACAGTGTCTTTATCATTGATAGATCCTCTAGTTCCTTTGTCGTTTAGATATTTCCAGTCAGACTTGTAAAAGTCGTAAGAACCTCTTCTAAAACCAGAGAAACCTAAGTTTAACGCCATGTCTTCTTCGTTTTCAAAAACTCCAAAAGAAGCACCACCTGCGTAACCACCGTTAACAGAAGCTAACATATCGTCAAAAGCAAGAGATGTTTTTCTGTTTAAGAATAACATGTTTTCTTCAATAGAACCTTGCTTATCAAACTCAGCTAGTATTAAATCAAACTCAGCTAAATCTGTAACAACGTCAACTCCATCAACTCCTGTAGTAATGTTACCTCTACTTTCAATAGCAGCAAACATACCTTCAGTACCAACAGAACCACCTGCGTTATCTAAATAAGTATCTACAACATTGTCGTTAGAACCTTTTACTGATTCAATCATTGACATTTCTAAGTAGTCGTTAAAACGAGCTCTAGTATCACCTTCAGCTTTTAAGTACCATAAGTAACCATTTTGTCCTTGCTCACCTGAAACTTCAACCCAACCGATTTTAGATGTATCAGAACCTGACACTTCGTAGTAATCTTTAATTATAATTGGCTTGTTGCTATAAGACTTGAAAGAAGGCTCGTTAGCTGTAGTTTGACCAGCAGTTCCTTTTGCAAATTCAGAACCATAAACCATAATAACAGCAGTATCTGCATCAGCCATACCAATTCTAGTATCAGCTAAGTCATTAGAGTTATAAGGAGCAACAGTTAGTGTTTCAGCTCCTGGCAGCGCAGTGATTACACCTTTAACAGTTTTAGTTGCTGTTGATAAAATAACTGTATCACCAATTCTAATACCGTGAGACGCAGCAGCGTAAACAGCGTTAGTATCAATATGATCGTTAATTGTTATTAAATTACTTGCAGCAGTTGTAACTGTACACGTGTAAGTCAAGTGTAATCTACCTTGTTCAGACCATACAACTTGATCAGCTGCCATGCTCTCTTCAGCTCCTACTTGTGAAAGAAATCCTGAAATTGTTCTGTTACCGAAAACTTCAGCTTCTTTTTCCATAAGATCTGGTAAAAATTGTTGAGCCCACGTTGTGTCCGTAGTACCCGTAAAATCTAGATAGTTTGTATTTAACGTAGCTTTTATTGAAGCTGGCGTTACATTTAAACTACCTCCTGGTGTTAATGCCATTTGTTTTTATTTTTAAATTTATTATTTATTTTTATTTTTGAACTTAAACTTAAAATCAGGAGTTGCATCATCTAGTGCTCTTACTTTTAAACCATCAGTTTCATTTGTACTGAATGATTGTCTAGGTGTCATACTTACGTTTTTAGATCTTGCAACACTACTTTTTAAAGCATCTGCTTTACCTTGTTCGTAAAAATGACTTGCAACAGCATCTGGATTCATGGCTGCGTATAAGGATTTATGATAACCTTTAGCATCACTCATCAAACCGCTCTCTTTGTTAGTGAATTTAGAAACAAAATTGTTAATATCACTTTGAGAAGTTTTAACTTGATCAACATTTTTTACATTAAATCTAAACGTTTTGTCTGAAACTTTGAAGTCAAAACCTTTGAATTCATTTCCAAACACGTCATTTGTTTTTTGTAAAAATACAGATTTACCTTTTTCAGCAGCTTTGTTGTTTGCTTCTGATTCTTCGTTGTACCTATTAAAGAAACTTATAGCATCTTGTTGATCTTGCGTTAGCCTTGATCCAGCTTTGATTTCTTCATAGTATTTAGACTTTTGCCCGTCTAAGTGGCGAGTAGCATCGGCAACTTGCTCTTTTAATGCTAATTTTTTTCTTCTTATTTCTCTTTCGTTATCATTTTCTTCGTCATAAGAAAATTGATCTTCCATTAAGAAACTAATTTCTTCATTATCTAAATGCGGTTTTGTTTGTTTGTAAAACTCTCTTAACAATGTATCATTGTCTAATTTAGAATAATCTTGATTAATGTTTACGTAATCTTCTAAAGTACCTCCAGTTTCATCTATAAAATCTACAACTTTTTGTAAATTTTCAGGTAAAGGTTTACCAGTTTGTTGAGCTTCAGCCACAGCTTCTTCAACTTGTTCAGTTAATTCTTCTGCTTGCTCTTTAACTTCTTCTTCTTCAGTTATTTCTTCTAATACTGGCGTTTCTTCTTGTGTTTGTTCTTCCGGTTGTACTTCTTCTTGTTTTTCTGTGGACTCGGCATTATCAAGCTCTGTAACCACTCCCTTGTCGACAGGGTTATCTTCTTTAACTTCATTTTCTTCTTTTGGTGTTGGCGGTTTGTTTAAATCTACTTTGTAATCTTCTTCTGGAGTAAATTTTTTGATTTTCTTTTTTATTTTTATTTTGTCAACTTTATCGTCAACAATAGGTTTTTGCTTTGTAGTTTCTTCAACTACTTCATTTTTTTCTTCCATAATATAATATAATAATAGTTAATAATTTTTAAATACTTAAACCGCCTAAGTTATCATTACTTGCTGACTCAAAGTTTTTAGGTGGTTTTTGGTTATTTCTTTGATCAATCATCTCACTTTGTTGAGTTGCTTGAATTTTTGTTCTTTTGTCTTTACGATCTTCTTTCTGAGATTCTTTTGTGTTAGTAACCTCAGCTTCCATTTTCTTTAGTTGCATGTTTAACTGAAACTCGTGATCCATTAAATCTTTCTTTATAGCAGCTTCCTGTTCTAAAGCTTTAGAAGCTAAACCTGCTTTAGCTTCTTCTAGTTGCATTTGACTCATTGTAACAGCTTCATTTTTCTTAACCTCCATCATTGCAGCAGCGTTTTGAGCGTTTATATTTGCTTCTGATTGTGCTTTTATGTTTTCTTGCTGTATTCTTTGGTCTTCTTGTTTTTTCTTTTTACGTCTTATTTTTAGCAATTGATTAGCTAATTTAACATTTTTAATTTCTCTAAGATCTATTGCGTCTTCTAAGTCTATAGCTTGTTGAGCAACCGCAGCTTGTATATTGTTTTCTAGCATTGCTTTTTGTTCTTCGTCTGGACTTAACTCTATAAATATACCAAAGTCATACAAATAAAGCTCTGACATTTCTTTTAACGTGGCTACGTTGTGAGCTCCAACTTGTTGTATAAACGCATCTCTTGTTGGTGAGTATTCTAATATGTCAGATATTCTTAAAGATAAACAATTACAAACCTCTTTTGTTAAAAACAAACCTGATTGTAATATGTGTCTTGTAGCTGTGTTTGAATTAGCTGCTGCTAGTTTTTGAACACCAACCAAAGCGTTTTTATCTGGAGTGCTACCATCTCTAGCTTCGTTTAAACCAGTTACATCTCTTATCATTTGTAAATAGTAGTTGTAAGTTTGTATTAAACTTTGCATTTTACCACTACCAGATCCTGATTGTATTTCTTGTATAGGTATTTTACCTGGGTTCATATCTCCCTCAGAAGTAAATGATCTACCAATTATTGAACCTGTTTGAAAAAACATGTTCAAAGCTTCTTGTGGGTTATAATTTGTTCCATTACCTAAATCTATTTCAGCCAAACCATCAGCGTCTAAATATATACCATCTGGAACCATTCTAGATAAAACTTGTTGTAGCTTTAAATGTGTAAGCTGTATCATATCAGCAAAACCAGTTATACGGCCAACTAAAGACTCTATGTTTCCATTATAAATTCTTGGAGCGGTAATAGCGTAATTCATTTTTACTTTTGTAAAATCACTTTTAGGACGCATCATGTTTTTAGACATCTCCCACTTAAGTAGTTTTTCACTACCTAATATCATAGCGCCTTCATACAAACACTCTACTGATCTTTCTAGTTTTTCGTAATCTCCGTCTAAATTTCTAGGAGGATTAAATGTATCGTTTTTTTCTATAGCTTTTTCACCACCAGCCCCGGTTTGTTTTACTTTGTAAACCTCATTCATATAAGTTTTATAATTAAAATATAAAACTTGAACTTTATTATTATCGTCTTCGTTTAAATTATGATTAGTGTTGTGGTAGTTAGTTTTGTGATGGTTTTTGTTTTTAACTATGTCCTCTAAGTTTTCTTGAGAAAGATTAGGAAATTGTTTTACTAACTCGTTTATAGGTATCATTTTTACCTCGCCAACATAATATATGTCATCAAAGTAAGGTGATTCAGTATAAGAGTAAACTAAATCAGCTGGATCAACATAGTCTATAGTTACTCCTTCAGATGTATTAAAGTTTGTTTTAACAGCTCCAATACCTAACACAGCTAAATCGTAATAAAATCTTTTTTTAGTTAACTCGTAATCGTTACCTTCTAGCAAAACATTTAAAGCTTGTTCTTCTGCTATTTCTACAGCTTGCTTATATGTTAGTGACATGTGAAGATCTAGTTCTTCTTTTGAGTCTGGTAATTCTTCTTTATAATTGTTCAATAAAGACATACCAAAAGCTTGTTCAGTAAACTCGCTAATTTTTTTAGTTCTCATGTCGTTTAGTAAAGACTCCATATATTCAGTTCTTTTACTGACACCAAAAGGATCTTGAGAATATGCTCTTACATCATAAGTTCTATCTGCAATACCATTAACAACAATATCAACAAATTTAGGTATAATAGGTACTGGTTTCCAGTCTAAATTAAGATAAGATAAGTCACCGTTTATAGACAACTCGTCTTTATATTTCTGTACAGGTTGCTCTCCTCTAGCGTAAAGCCTTAACTTATGAAAATTAGTTTGGTTTGTTCTTGCTCTATTAGAACCTCTGTCTGAATAAAACCATTCATTTTCAATAGCTTTAGCAACTTTTAAGCCATAATCATAGCTCATTTTTTCCAAATCACTAACGACTTGGCTTGGGAAATAATTATTCATAAACGACTCAGCCATATTTATTCTTTGATTAATTTAGATGTACTACCATTGTTTGAATACTTAGCAATACTTATATTTAGTTTTGGTTTTTCTACTGTTGCGTTTGGTGCATATAAATGTCTGTTGTTAGCCATAATAGCTAAACCAGAGCTAATAGAAGCATCATGCTTTGTTCTTTTATTTATATCAAACCTTGACCAATCATTTAATAGCTCGTTAAAATAACAATCACCAAACGATCCATCTTGTTTCATGCCCACGTGAGATTGTATATACATTTCAATAGCTGCGGCATGAGCTTGTTTTATATCCTCGCTTGAGTTGGGTATTCCACCAACTTCTTTTTCTGCTACAGATAATTTGTTCCATATTTTATCAGGTCTGTTCATGCTAAAACCTCTATAACCTCTTCTTCTAAAATAATACAGTAGACGAGGTTTATTGTTCTCTGCAAGTATAGGCATTCCATAAAAAACACAAGCCATTAAAACATCTTCAAAAAACATTTCTGCGGTTTGTGGTCTTGCTAAGTACTCTAAGAAAAAGCTATTGGCTGGAGCATCTTCCATGCTAAACTTAGTTAAACCGTGTAAAGCACCTTTAGAACCAACACCATCAACAGTTCCTGATATATCGTAACTATCACAACCAAACGCACCCATATGTTCATTGCCTGGGTGTTTAACGCCTTTTTTTATTACAACTTTATTTTGAATGTGTACTGGTGGCACCCAGCTAACTTTAAACCTACCTTTTTTATCTGGGTAAAATATAACTTTAGAATCTTTAATACCGTTTACCCATTGAAAGTTTCCTACAGTAACACCTAAAGATCTAGTCATTTCTTCGTTGTAATCTATTTGCTCGTATATTTTAACTAGATTAAATATACTTCCAGCGGCTTCATCTCTAAACGCATGCTCAGTAGTTCTTGGAAACTGTCTGTAAAATTCGTTTAAAGCATCTTGATCACCTTTTAAACCATCAGCTTCATTTTGCCAGTTTTCTACAACACCTACGTCTATTAACTCTCCTTGGGGGTCGAAGACATCATGGTCCGGATTATCGAAGACTGGACTTCCGTGCTCATCAATAAATCCTTCATAGTTCCACTCCATTGGGATAAAAAGAGAATATAAACCAGACGCTGTTTGTCCATTTCTGTTTCGTTTTGTAACATCTGAAGCATTGTATAATTTTTTAAAGTTATCACCTCCTTTATCTAAAGCGTTTGATGTTGATCCCATCATACACTTACCTATAATTCTACTTCCTAGTCGTAGACATGTTTTTGTAACACGCCAGTTATTTAATATATTGTCAGGTCTTTCCCACTTACCACTTTCATCGTGTACTAAAAGCTTTAGTTTTTCACCGTCATAGCTATTGTCACCTGTATTTTTCCAGTCTATAGTTGTATCTAATCCTTGTATTTCTTCAAGCTTTTCGTTTGTCGTGATCTTCTTTCTAGTAAACTTAGACGCAGGTACTCGATAGGCAAGCTCTGATTTAGGTCGATCCATACCATCTTGAATAGGTGAAAAGAAAAACGGGTAGTTAATTGATATAGGTACAATTTTGTCGGTAAACATTTTCTTTGCATCAGAACCTGTTTTAGATAACACACCAAACCTTGCGTCTGTAGATATTGTAGCTTGATTAACTGTTTCAGCCGATGACATAAAAGAAAAACCAGATCTTCTGTTTTTAAGGTAACACATACCATAACATCTTTTATCTGCTTTGCAAGCTTCCCAGAATATATAAAACAATCTGTTTGCTTCTCTGAAGTCTGGTGCTCCTACGTCTATTTTACTCCATTGAAGATACATGTAATGAGTACCAGTGATGTAGGTATTCTTCCCATTATTATTAAACCAAAAGCCGTCATCTCTTCGTTTAAACTCTTCATCAATATAGTCGTGCCATTGCTCTTTGTTTTCTTCTGGGTAGTTTTTCCAGTCAAATATGCTTTTAAGTCTTGATAGTTCTTTAGGATATTGAAATTGTTTCCACTTCTTATCCTTGTTGCTATACACACTACTAGCTTTTGGCAGCGCAATTTTAAAGTTTTGTATTTCATATATCTCTCCTATTTGCCCTGTTCTAGATATAACAACAATATCATGTTCTTTGTTGTAACCGTACGCCCACTTCTTGCTTTTATTAAGTCTACTTATAGTAGTTAGCTTTACAGGTTCTACAACTTTATATAAACTTTGCTCGTACATTATTTAGATCTACCTTCTGCAAAACCTTTAAAAGCTTTTTTCTCTACCTCTCTAGTTTTGTTGTTTAATAAATCTTCTTC
>Ga0209634_1000538_pt1 | contig 29471 bp, 17 predicted proteins | sample LinPmetageLP40_FD_184043 | JGI IMG/M metagenome (GOLD analysis project Ga0209634, IMG submission 184043) | Marine viral communities from the Pacific Ocean - LP-40 (SPAdes) (version 2) | ecosystem: Environmental > Aquatic > Marine > Oceanic | place: Pacific Ocean | collected 2010-08-26 | reverse complement strand
GGTGCAGCATGACGGCGGAATCCTTGCCGATGGAGTACAGCATGACCGGATTGGCAAATTCCGCTGCCACTTCACGGATGATGTGAATGGATTCGGCCTCAAGCTGCTTGAGGTGGGTCTGACGTTCCGGTGTGATGCCGAGCTTGTCGGCCGTAGATGATGCAGTCATTACAGGTTCCTTGAGGTCACTCTGCTAGTTGTCCTTATCCTCTCCGCACATGCTGAGACACGACACTCGCTGCGAAGAGAACATAGTATCTTTGACACGAGACTGACATCTTCGGGCGTCAGACCCGTGACGCTTGCCTACCCCTGCCTTGCGCCTAGTTCATGCCCAGGGAGCGGCCGGCTTGGCACACACGATGAAATAGGGGTTGAGCACGCTGTCATGCTGATTGTAGCGCAGCGCCTGACGGGTCTCAGCATTCAGCACCTGGCCACCCGCGGCTTCGACCACCGCATGCGCAGCACCGGTATCCCATTCACAGGTCGGGCCGAGGCGCGGGTAGAGATCTGCCGCCCCTTCCGCCACCAGGCACAGCTTGAGCGAGCTGCCCATGGCGACGATATCGCAGGCAGCGAAGTCGGCGACGAACGCCTTGAATTCTTCGGTCTGGTGAGAACGGCTACCGACGATGCGCCAGCTGTCGGTGGTGCTTGGCACGTCACTGACGGCGATGGCCTGACGCTCACCCTCGCCAACCTGCTTCTCGGCGATGGCGGCCTGGCCTTCCCCCTGCTGGGCACCGACATAGAGCGTCTCGATGGCCGGCGCGTAGACGACGCCCATGGTCGGCACGCCCTGCTCGATCAGCGCGATGTTGACGGTGAATTCGCCATTGCGCTTGATGAATTCCTTGGTGCCATCCAGCGGATCGACCAGCCAGTAACGCGCCCAGTCACTGCGCACGTCCCAGCTGATGTCCGCGTCTTCCTCGGACAGGATCGGTGTGGCGCCGAACTCGGCGTCCATGGCCTTCAGACCGTCGACGATGACGGCGTGCGCTGCGCGGTCTGCCGTGGTCAGCGGGGAATCATCCGACTTCATGTCAACCGTGAAGTCACCGCTCTCGTAGATCTCCATGATGGCAGCGCCCGCTTTGCGAGCAATGGCCTCCAGCGCATTCAACATGGCGCGTGTCGTGCTGTCGGTCGTGCTCACTGTCGTATCCGTCATGTGCCTTCCTGTCCCTATCTAATGTCTTTCTTTGAACCGTATCCTACTGTCGCCAGCGTGCCCCATTGAGGCCTGCTGACTAGCCACGGCAGTAAACGACGGCATCTTTTTAGGCGCCTGTACTCATCTGAGACCCAATAGCCGCCCCTCTTGACCATCCATTATGAAGAAGCAATAAGCCTGCCATGCCCCCAACCGGCCTCGTTTAATTTACCCAGAAAATGGCCAGATCAACGGAATCAGGGTAACCGAGGTCACCCCGACGATGATGCTCATTGGCAGCCCGACCTTCATGTAATCGGCCACCCTGTACCCGCCCGGCCCCATCACCATCAGGTTGGTCTGATAGCCCAGCGGGGTGAGAAAACTGGCCGAGGCCGCGAACATGATGGCAATCGCATAGGGCATCAATGAGACCCCCAGCTGCTCGCTGACGGCCATGGCGATCGGAAACATCAACACGGCGGCGGCGTTGTTGGTGATGATCTCGGTAAAGAGCGTCGTGGTAAGATAGACGAGTGCCAGCATCAGCAGCGGAGAGCCGCCGCCCAGCTGCATGAGCTGGTCCGCCACCATCTGGGCCGCACCGCTGTCGGTCATCGCCTGTCCTAGCCCCAAGGCAGCGGCAATGACGACCAGCACGCTGCCATCGATGCTGGCGCGCGCCTGCGAGGCAGGGAGACAACCGGTGAAGACCATCAGAATGGCGGCCGCCACCGCCGCCTCGACCAGCTCGGCCATGCCCGCCAGGTGCGTGATGATCATCAGGCTCATGATGGCAAGTGCGATGGGAGCCTTGGTCAGATTGGGCATGCCATTGCCATCCAGCGTACTGACCAGCAGAAATTCGCGGTTATAACGATGCAGACGCGTGAAATCGGCAGCAGCTTCCAACAACAGAGTGTCACCAGGACGCAGCACGATGTCACCCACCTTGCTGTTGATGCGCTCACCATCACGTGACACCGCGAGAATCACGGATTGGTAGCGAGTACGGAAACGCGCTTCACGCACGTTCATACCGACCACAGGGGAGCTTGGAGCGATGACGGCCTCGACCATGCGGCGCTGGTGATGATCCAGGTCCAGCCCTGCGGCATCACTCTCTAGGCCTCGAAAAACACGCACTTCATGCGCCGTATCTGCCACGCCGACGAAGATGAGACGATCACCAGACTGGAGCATGGTGTCAGGGCCGACCATGGACAGCAGCTTGCCGGAACGTTCTATCTCGGCCAGATAACCGAATTGAAGACTGCGCAGGCCTGCCTCTTCGATACTCTTGTCGTGCAACGGCCCCTTGTCGGCCACCCGCATGGCCACGGAATACTCGCGACCATTGCCGAGCTGCTCGACCAACCCCTTGCGCTGGGGCAGGAAACGCCACCCGACAAGCACCATCCATAGGGTGCCAATTATAAGGACAGGGACACCCAGCGCAGAGATATCAAAGATGCCGAGCCCAGGCAGGTCAGCCTGAGATTGCAGCAAGCCATCGACGACCAGATTGGTACTAGTACCGATCAGGGTGCAGGTGCCGCCAAGAATGGCGGCATAGCTCATAGGCATCAGGAGACGCGAAGGCGAGATTTTCATGCGCGCGCACCAGCCCTGAACCAAGCCGATGAAGAGTGCGACGACAGGTGTGTTGTTCAAAAAGGCGCTGAGCAGCGAGGTGATCGGCATCAGGCGTGCCAGTGCAGAAGAGGGAGAGCTGGGGCGCCCGAGCAGACGCTCGAGCATCCAGCGCAGCGCACCGGTTTCCTGCACGCCAGCGGCGACCACGAAAAGGGCGCCGATAGTCATGATGCCCGGATTGGAGAATCCAGCCAGGAAGGTTGCCGGAGAAATGATGCCCAGCAGGATCAACGACACGGCAGCGGCCATCATCAGCCACTCCGCCGGCCAACGATTCCATACAAGCCCTGCCAACACTCCAACCGTCACCACCAGGGTGACAAAAGCATCCATGTGCTGCGCGATTTCCATCTAGTAGCGTTCCCTTGGCGTCCTGCCGCTTCTTCTGGTCAAGCCCTGCGATTCACGCTCATATGAAGCTCAAGCATTAATGAAAATGCATCGCAGAGCATAACACTTTAGCAGTAAAGCTATTACTGCTAAAGTGTGCAGTGAAAAAGTTGACCAACAAAATAAAGCACAGGCTAATCATTTCCCTGCTACCAATGTCGCAAGCAAAGACTTGATTGAATTCGTTCGTCACTTTGCGTACTTTCCCTATTTGCGGACTCTGAGTCAACGGTCTCGCGCAACAGCCTCACTAGGCGTGCTGAGCATCACGAGCAAGCAGTCACTTTTCTTATCTGAAACGGACACCCTGCATGCTGAAGGCGGCAATGAACCAAGGACGGGGGCTTATCATGCGCGCTCTGCCCTGCGCCTCTCACGCTCGGTACGGATCACAAGATGTCATGAATGACGCGACCTCCGGGGCATCACTCTGCTTTTCTTCAGGTATTTATCGCCAACCACTTCTTGCCTGCTTCATTCCCGAGTTGCTGCCACTGACAAAAAGGCGTACGCCTCTTTCATGTCAGAAAAATGACAACCCACTCACCTTCAAGAATTTATCTTTCACTGCCAAGCGACGTGCCCCGACAGGCACACTGAGAAAAAAAAATGTAGGAAAAGAACAACATCCTGCGCCTGAGACAAATGGCACTGCTTCCCTGACAGAAACTGGGGCATCGAAAGGAACAAATACTGCGCCAGAATTCGTGGGCCAGAAATCCTTGAAAAAAATCAAGCGTGTCATCGGCTGGGGACATAAACCCACGGCGAAGCGCGCGCGCCAATATGCGCTTGAACATGGACTGCCCTACGTCGCATTGGAGGATGGCTTCCTACGTTCTCTGACCTTGGCAAGCGCCGGTTACCCTGGCATGGCGTTGGTGGTCGATCATCAGGGCATCTATTACGATGCGCGCCAACCGAGCGATCTCGAGCAACTGATCAATGAAGCGCCGACGCGTCAGGGAGAGGCACTGCTGACTCGGGCGCGCGCGGCTATCGAAAGCCTGCGTAAGCATCGCTTGAGCAAGTACAACCATGCACCAGAGCGCAAGCTGCCAGCCCAAAAGCCCGGTGTGCAGCGACTTCTGGTCGTGGATCAGACCGCCGAGGATGCGTCTATCATTGGTGGCATGGCCAACCCGGAGACTTTCCTTGCCATGCTGAGAGAGGCCTGCGCCATCGAGGGAGTCGAGGTGTGGGTCAAGGTGCACCCTGATGTAATCGCCGGCAAGAAGCGCGGGTACCTACTGGATGAGGCACGCAAGCTGAACTGCACCCTCTTGAGTGACGACATCAATCCTTGGTGCCTGTTCGAAAAGATTGATGGCGTTCATGTCGTGACCAGCCAGCTTGGGTTCGAGGCCCTGATGGCAGGCTTGCCGGTGACCTGCCATGGCATGCCGTTCTATGCTGGCTGGGGCCTGACGGATGATCGACAGCAATGCCCACGTCGCGGCATCTCGCGAACGCTTGAGCAGGTATTTGCCGCGGCCTATCTCGAATACAGCCGCTATGCCAACCCCTATACCCACCAGGCCTCGTCGCTCGAAGAGATCATTCAGTTATTGGCGGATCAAAAGCGCCAAGCCGAGAGATTGGCGGGTCACTGGGTAGCGCCAAGTTACTCGCGCTGGAAGCGCAAGTTCCTGCCCAGCTTCCTGGGGCCATTGGCGCACTGCGACTTCGTCAAAAGCGATGCCATCGCACTGCAAAAGCTGCAAAAGAAAACTGGTGTCACCACCGCTCATGAACCGCAAGCCATGTCGCAGCGCGAACAACAGACCCAACAACCTGCTCGGGTGCTGAGCTGGGCGAGCCGAACCACAGTAGAGTTAGAGACCTCCGTCATTGCACAAGGGGGCGCTCTGTGGCGAATCGAAGACGGCTTCTTGCGCTCAGTGGGCCTGGGAGTGGATCTCACGCGGCCACTTTCGTTGATCTTCGACCCGCTCGGCATGCATTTTGACGCCAGTCGCTCAAGCACACTGGAGCAGCGGCTGATGCATCATGATTTCACCGATGCCGAGCTAGGCCGCGCACGCCAATTACGCGAGCGCCTGATCACGTTGGGATTGAGCAAGTACAATTCGGAAGGTGATGAATTGCCGGACCTTCGCGCGATGGCCAAGGGCCGTGACGTGATATTGGTCGTCGGCCAGGTGGAGTCAGATGCCTCGATACGCCATGCGTGTCCCGGGATACGCACCAATCAGGCTTTACTTGAGGCGGCGCGGAAATTGCATCCTGAAAGCTACGTGATCTATAAACCGCATCCCGACGTTGTCACAGGGGGGCGTAGTGGCGAGGTGGCGATTGAAGGCGGGACGTACGATCTCGAATTGACCACCGGCAATATCAGTCGGTTATTTGAGCAAGTGGATCATGCACACACGCTCTGCTCGCTCGCCGGCTTTGAAGCCCTGATACGAGGTGTGCCCGTCACGACCCATGGCCTGCCCTTCTATGCTGGCTGGGGGCTGACTCATGACCTTGTCGAGTGCCCAAGACGAACTCGGCACTTGAGTGTGGATGCCCTGGTGGCTGGCGCTCTGATCGAGTATCCCGTGTATGTGGCCCCTGAGCACGGTCACTTATGCAATGCTGAGACAGTCGTCACGATTCTGGAACAACAACGTGACAAGCTTCGCAGAGGTACCTTGAAGCCAGCATTGCCTTGGAAAACCCGTCTTTATCGAGGCTATCGCGCCTTATTTATCGGGAAGCATTGAATCATGTTACATGGACGTCTGGCATTGCCTTTCACCGCTTCAGCTTCCGCCCTCATGCCCGCGGACGCTCGCGCGCAGGAGAGCCTTGGGGAACAAGGCCTCTCTCCGACAACTTCCGTGGCTAGCGCGATCGAAAAACTGCGCCAGCTCAAGATGTCGGATGATGTCGTCCTGACACGACCGCCAGTTCAGCCCGATGCCTTGCGTGGTGTTGAATTGCACACTCCGGGACAGCCACCCTCTGCTCACATCCGACCGGGAGGCGACCGCCGGCGCGTCTTCATGTTGCTGCAGGGGGTGTGCTCGCCCTTCTTCCTGCATCTGGCGAAAAAGCTCAAGCAGGATGGCCATGAGGTCATCAAGGTCAACTTCAACAGCGGCGACAGCTTCTACTGGCGCCACGACAAGGCGTATGCCTATCGCGGCAAGCTCGAGGACCTCGGCGACTGGATCGCCGAACTCTGGCGCAAGCATCACGTCACCGATCAGGTATTGTTCGGCGACCGACGCCCGGTACATCGTGATGCCGTGCTCAAAGCGGAATATCTCGGCATCCGTACCCACGTGTTCGAGGAGGGCTACTTCCGCCCTTACTGGGTGACGCTGGAGCGCGAAGGCGTCAATGGGCATTCCCTCCTGCCTCGTGATCCAGACTGGTTCCGTGAGGCAGGCAGACATCTCGAAGATGCCCCCACACCGCAGAGTTTCCAGGCGCCTTTCAGTGAGCGTGCGCGCCACGACATCACCTATCACCTGGCGGGCGCGACCAATCCGCTGCTGTTCCCGCGCTACCGCCCGCACAGCATTCACGCCGTGCAGGAATACGCGGGCTATGCGACACGACTGCCCTTGATGCGCTGGTACAAACGGCGTGATGCCAAGCGTATCGATCAGCTGATGGGCAGTGGCGCGCCCTACTACATGCTGCCGCTGCAGTTGAATACCGATGCCCAGATACGCCACCACTCGCGCTTCGCCAACATGCAGGAAGTCATCCAGCGGGTGATGAAGAGCTTCGCCCTGAATGCGCCACGCGGAGCACGGCTCGTTATCAAGAACCACCCACTCGACATGGGGCTGGTGGATTACCCGGGGCTGATTCGCTCATTGGAGCGCCGCTACGATCTGATCGGGCGTATCGTCTATCTGGAGAGCGGCAATCTGGAGAAGCTGCTGCAGCAGGCCAAGGGCATGATTACGGTCAACAGCACGACCGGCAACGTAGCGCTGCAGTATCGCTGCCCGACCTTCTGCATGGGCGACCCGATATTCAATTTGCCGGGCCTGACCTTCCAAGGTTCGCTGCATGATTTCTGGACCCAGGGCCAGCGCCCCGATACGACGTTATTCCGGCATTTCCGCAATACGGTGATTCATACCGTGCAGCTCAATGGGGGGTTTTACAGCAAGCCGGGCATGCAACTCGCTGTAATAGGAGCCACGAAGAGACTATGTGCCGAGCGCTCTCCCTTGGAGCAGATGATGAGCCGTTGCTGAACATGCAATAAGACTGCTGGACCAAGCATTGAGGTGAGACACGCCAATGATGGCAGCCTCTCTCACCCGACCATAATGAGAAACGCAAGGGAACTGCCGACCTTCGGTGTCGGGATTCAAGGAGACCAAAGATGACGGCCATGCCCCCCCAGCAGCCAGAGCCTACCGACGCTGAGCGCGACGCTGGCACTCACCGAGCGGATAGCCGACCTGCAGAGAGCGACGCCAGTGCGAAAGCCGCGCAGGATGCCAGCCGCCTGCGGCGCGTCCTGATCACCGGCGCCACGGGCGAGATCGGCGGTGCCCTGGCGCGCGCCTACGCCGAGGCGGGTACCACGCTGATCCTCACCGGCCGCAAGCAGCGCAAGCTCGATGCAATCGCCAACGACTGCCGCAAGCTGGGCGCCGAGGTGGAATGCACGGTACTCAATCTGTGTGATGAAGAGACCCTGTTCACCTGGCTGGATGAAGTCTGCGCGCGCGGCGTGCCGGATATCGCCATCGCCAACGCCGGCATGAACACCGATATCGGCCCCCAGGGCAACGGTGAGCGCTGGGAGGATTCACGCCGCCTGCTGCAGACCAACGTGATCGGCACGCTGGGCATGGCCCACCATCTGGCCATGGCGATGAAGCAGCGCGGCAGTGGTCAGCTGGTACTGCTCAGCTCCCTGGCGGCGTGGCATGGCCTGGCATTGACGCCCAGCTACAGCGCCAGCAAGGCGGCGGTCAAGGCATATGGCGAAGGCCTGCGCAGCTGGCTCAAACCCCATGGCGTAGGAGTCACCGTCGTCATGCCCGGCTATGTCACCTCGCCGATGTGCGAGGCCATGCCGGGGCCCAAGCCCTTCGAGATGCCACCCGAAAAGGCCGCACGCCGTATCCTCAAGGGCGCAGCGCGTAACCGGGCGCGTATCAGCTTCCCCTTCCCGCTCAACTTCGGGTGCTGGTGGTTGAGCGTCCTGCCCGCCGGAATCTCCCAGCGCCTGCTCGGGTGGTTCAATTACACTCATTGATCGGGGCTTGCGTCTTCGTGAACCGTGAACCGTGAGCAGGGGCGCCATGCGCAGCAGCCGATGGTTCAGCGTTTTTCCATTTTCATGACAATGAGTTAGCGTAATACCCCAGCACTTGCCGCAGGAATATACCCTCCAGGGGAAGGCAGCGGCGGGAACGCCATAGCGGCAATTGAACAGGCTGGAACGATCAGAACCTGGACACCAGAGCGCCTGAAAATAATGCGGCGAGGAGTCGACTTACCACTCCCCTCGTCGCCATGGATCTTGATCAGGGTCGAGTACTCGACCGGACACTAGACAGCCCCTGCGACGGCAGAGGCTAACGAGGTCGGCATTACATGGAGTTTGTCATTGCGTTTGTGTCTTTCATGGCCGGGCCACTGCTGGCCGGCCTCGGGCTGACGCTGGGGCTTGAGCATCTGCTGCTGAAACAGATGACGACACCGCCAGCCGCATTCTGGCGTCGCCCCGTCAGTGCCCGGCTGGCACATGTCGGGTACTGGTGCGCCAGCTGGTCACTGTGCACCTTGATTACCCAGCGGCCCTGGTTCTCGCTGATCGTCGTCAATGCCCTGTGGCTGGTGGTGCTGCAGGTCAGCCACACCAAGTATGTGTCGCTGCGCGAGCCCTTCCTCAGCCAGGACTTCGAGTACTTCACCGACGCCATCAAGCACCCGCGCCTGTACATCCCCTTCTTCGGCATCGGGCTGACCATCGCCGCGACCGCGGCCGGGGCGCTGGCGATCGGTCTGGGGCTCTGGCTCGAGCCCGCGCTGGGCTTCTCCGCCGCCTACTCAGCCAACGCCGCTCTATGGCTGGTGCCGCTGATCAGCGTTCTGCTCGGCGCGAGCCTCCTGGTCTATGGCCTGGGCAACCGTCTGGCCAGCAAGGTAATGCTGGTCCCCGAGTTCGACCTCAGCGAGCTGGGCATGGTGGCCTACCTGCTGGCCTATGCGCGGCTGGCGCGTCGCCCGCTGACGCCGCTGCGCAATCCGTTGGAGGAGGCACAGCGCGAACTCGAGGCCACCTTGCGCGAACTCGATGATGAGGATGCCACCAAGGCACTGCCCCATGTCGTCAGCGTGCAGAGCGAATCCTTCTTCGATGCCCGCCGCGTCTACCCCCGGGTACGGGACGACCTGCTGCCGAACCTGGACCGCTGCCACTTCACCGCCCTGGCCCAGGGCCTGCCATGTGGTCGCCTGGCCGTGCCGGCCTGGGGCGCCAATACCGTACGCACCGAAACCGCCTTTCTGACGGGTCTGACCGCCGAAGAGCTCGGCGTGCACCAGTTCAACCCCTACCATCAGCTGGCGCGTCGCGCCGTACCCAATCTAGCCGCCAGCTACAAGGCAATGGGCTATCGCACGCTGTGCATCCACCCCTATCCCGGCACCTTTTATCTGCGCAATCAGGTGCTGAAACAGCTCGGTTTCGATGAATTCCTCGACATCGCCCACTTCAGCGATGCCGACAGGAGCGGCCAGTACATCAGCGATGCCGCCGTAGCGGCCAAGATCGAAGACTGCCTGCTGGAAGCCGGCGACACGCCATTGTTCATCCAGGTGATCACCATGGAGAATCACGGCCCACTGCACCTGGAAACCTTCGACAGCGCACGTCTGGCGGAATGGTATGACGGAGACCTGCCGGAGAACTGTCAGGAACTGGGCATCTATCTGCGCCATCTGGTGAATGCCGATGCGATGATCGAGCAGCTCACCACCGCGCTGGCGCGACTGCCACGCGGCGGCTTGCTGTGTTTCTATGGAGATCATGTGCCGATCATGCCCGAGGTCTATACAACCCTGGGCGAGCCCAATGGCGTGACCGATAGCTTCATCTGGTCCAGCGCCCTGCCGGAGTCTGACGACACCGCCCGCCAGACCATGGCGGCCGTGCGCGACAAGGACCCGGAGCTGATGGAGTGGCCCCCCGACTGCGAAGGCCCCTTCAAGACTGACGAGCAATGCCGCAAGGGCGACCCGCGCGTCATCAATATCGATACATTAGGAAGTGCGCTGCTGCAGGCGACCGCGAAACATGCTCGCCACAGTGCCGTGACTCAGAAGTTCAGGAGCTTGTCATGACCCGACGCGTTGCCATCATCGGCGCAGCCAGCCGTTTCCCCGGCACCACTCAGGCCACCCTGTGGGACGACCTCCTGGCCGGCAAGGACATGGTGACCGAAGTCGCCGACGACCGCTGGAGTAAGGAGTCTCTCTCGCACCCAGACAAGAAAGCCCCGGGCATGAGCTACAGCTTCGCCGCAGGTTCACTGGGCGACATCACGGGCTTTAACCCCGCCTTCTTCGGCATCAGCCCGCGTGAAGCCGCCAGCATGGACCCCCAGCAACGCATACTACTGGAAATGAGCTGGGAAGCCATCGAGCACGCCGGCATCCCGGCCGAGAAGATGCGCGGCTCACGCTGTGGCGTATTCATGGGCATCGCGAGCCTGGATTACTCCTACCGCATGGCGGATGACCTCAGCGCCATCGGCCCGAATACCGCGACCGGCAATACCTCCAGCGTGGCCTCCAACCGTCTGTCGTATGCCTTCGATCTGCACGGCCCGAGCCTGTCATTGGATACCGCCTGCTCTTCTTCAATGGTTGCCTTCCATCAGGCCTGCCAGTCGATCAGAAGCGGCGAGACCGACATGGCACTGACCGGCGGCATCAGCCTGCACCTGCATCCGTACGGCTTCCTGATCTTCTCCAAGGCCACGATGCTGTCGAAGACCGGCCGCTGTCAGGTCTTCGATGAGGCCGGTGACGGCTATGCGCGCTCCGAAGGCGGCGGCGTCTTCCTGCTCAAGGATCTCGACCAGGCCATCGCCGATGGCGACCGCATCCTCGCCGTGGTGGCCTCTTCCGTGGTCAATACCGACGGCTACAAGTCCGGCCTGACCGTGCCCAACCCGGCGGCGCAGATTCAGCTGATGGAGCAGGCCTGCGAGCAGGCCGGCATCACTCCGGACGAGATCGACTATCTTGAGGCCCACGGCACCGGCACCGCGGTCGGTGACCCGCTGGAAACCCGCGCCATCGGTGCTGCCATCGGCCAGAAGCGCACCAGTCCGCTGCCGATCGGCTCGATCAAGAGCAACATGGCTCACCTGGAAACCGCCTCTGGCGTGGCCGGTCTGGCCAAGGCACTGGGCGTGATCACGCACCGTGAAGTGCCGGCGACGATCAAGATCCAGCGTCTGAATCCGAAGATTCGTACCGACGAGTGGAATCTGGATATCGTCACCCAGCCGCGCAAGCTCAAGGCGGAAGGTCGCCTGGTCGTCGGCGTCAACTCCTTCGGCTTCGGTGGCGCCAATGCCCACGTGCTGCTGGAAAGCGCCCCCGAACAATCGGTAGCGCAACCGAACACTGAAGGTGAACAGACGCCGCCGCTGCGCCTGAGCGCCCGTTCCCCACAGGCGCTCAAGCAATCCGCACTGGAGCTGGCAGAGCACCTGCGTGAGCTCGCCGCCCACGACATGGCGCCAAGCCTCCACGATCTCGCCTGGCAGCTGGCCGCCCGACGCGAGCACCATGTACATGGTGCCCTGCTCAACGCAGATAACTTCACCACCCTGCTTGAGGACCTCGACACCCTCGGCAGCGAAGGGGATCTCGGCGACCATCCGCTCATCACTCTGGCGGACCGTCTGCCGCCATTGCCGAGCGCCAGCGACAATGGTGCATCACCGCGTGCCACGACGAATGTCCCGGCTCCCGCGCAGGAGCGCGGCCCGGTGTTCGTGTATTCCGGCAATGGCTGCCAGTGGGCCGGCATGGGCCGTGCCCTGCTGGAAGAATCCACCAGCGTGCGCGCCTGCCTGGAGCGCCTCGATGTCGCCTTCCGTGACTTCAATGGTTTCGAGCTGCTCAAGGAGCTGGACGGCAGCCTGAGCGAGAAAGGCGAGAACCGCCTGGACGCCACCGAGATCGCCCAACCGACGCTGTTCGCGCTGCAGGTCGCGGTCACCGAGTGGCTGATCGAACGCGGTATCCGCCCCGCTGCCGTCACCGGCCACAGTGTCGGCGAAGTCGCTGCCGCCTGGGCCAGTGGCGCGCTGACACTCGAGCAGGCCACCCGCGTCATCTTCCAGCGCAGCTATCACCAAGGGCGCACCCGTGGAACCGGCGCGATGATGGCCGTCGGTCTCGGCGAGTGCGAGATGCGCGAGTGGCTGGAGCAGCCGCAATGGGCGTCGCTGTCACTGGCTGGCATCAATGGCCCGCGCGGCACCACCCTGGCCGGCGAGCGTGAGCTGCTGGAAGCGCTGAGCAAGGAGCTCTCCGCCCAGGGCACCTTCGCGCGGGTGCTAGGGCTGGATTACGCCTTCCACAGCCCGGCGATGGACCCGATCAAGCCCGGCCTGCTCGAATCCCTCGACGGCCTGATGCCCCGCGCCACCCATACCCCGTTCATCTCCACCGTCACCGGCAGCGTCATTGCCGGCGAGCAGCTGGATGCACGCTACTGGTGGGAAAACATCCGTCAGCCGGTCATGTTCGAGGCCGCCATCACCTCACTGGTCAACTGGCACGCCGATGCGGAAGAGAACACTGCCCTCGGCCGCCATCGCCTGCTGATCGAGGTCGGCGCGCACCCGATACTGCGCAGCTACCTGAACGACATCCTCAAGGCGCGCAGTGAAGGAGCGCCCGCCGGCCAGGTGCTCGCAAGTCTCGATCGTCGCCACGCCGGAGTAGATGCCCTGGTGCATCTGCGCGGCCGCGTGCTGCTCTCCGGCGCCGTCGACATCACCGGCCTGTTCCCGGTCGCCGGCCAGTTCGTCGAGCTGCCAAGCTACCCGTGGCAACGCATCCCGTGCTGGATCCAGACCACCAGCGAAAGCCAGCGTCTGCTGGATCGTCATTACGTACATCCGCTGCTCGGCTATCGTCTTGCCCAGCAACGCCTGACCTGGGAAGCCCAGCTCGATACTCAGAAGGTCGCGTGGCTGGCCGATCACCAGGTCGGCGAGAGTGCCGTCTTCCCGGGAGCCGGCTATCTGGAGCAATGCCTGGCCGCCGCCCACGAATGGCAGGCCGCTAGCGCCGATCCGGACAGCCTGCCCGATGTGCTGGACCTGGAAGACTTCGAGATTCGCGCCCCGCTGCTGCTCGATGACAGCTCGCTGCGTCTGACGCGCCTGTCGTTGGACAGCGCCAATGGCGCCATGCGTCTGGAGAGTCGTGAGACACGCGCGGAAGATGCCGACAAGTGGAATCTGCACGCCGTGGCGCGCGCCTTCACCGCCACGCGTGGACGCCTGCTGGAGCGAGCCGCCCCGATCATGCCCACTCGCGCCGCCGATTTCGGCCGCGATGAGCACGTGGCGGCTGCCGCGCAACTCGGCCTGCATTATGGCCCGCACTTCCGCGCCGCCGAGCAGATCTGGGTCGATGCGGGCGCCGACCATCATGCACCGGGCACTGCGCGTCCGCAGGTGCTGGCCCGTTTCTCGCTGACCGAGGAAATGGCCAGCCAGGACGCCGACTTCCACCTGCACCCCGGCGTGCTCGACAGCGCCTTCCAGCTGTTCATTCCGCTGCTGGGCGTACTCAAGGGCCAGATGGCGGCCAGCAATGGCATGGCCTTCGTGCCGGTGCGCGTCGGACGCCTGCAGGTGCGTGAGCAGGTACGCGCCTCGCAGATCGTCACCGCGCGTGTCGTGCTGCGCTCGCGTGGCCCGCACTCCCTGTGTGCCGACTTCGAGCTGTTCGATGCCGAAGGCCGCGCCGTGGCGGTTGCCGAAGAGGCCCGCTTCCGCGCCGTACGCCTGGGGCGTGACGGCACGGCGCATCTGGATTATCTGGATATCGAACTGACTGCCGCACCGCACCCGCTCACTCAGCCGTCCGCACCGGCGTTGGATCTCGCAGGCCTGGTGAATGACGCCATGCAGGCGTCAGAGGCTGCCGATGGTGGTGAGGATGGTGAGGCGAATGTTGGTGAGAGCGACGCGGCCGCCAGTGCACAGGCACTGTTGGCCGACAGCCAATGCTTCCGCGATGAGCTGGAGCCGCTGCTCGACAGCCTGATGCTCGCCAGCGTCCACGAGACCCTGCTGCGTCACGCCGCGCCGGGCGACCCGGAGCTGGCCCATCTGGATCACGAGGCACTGTCGCGCTGGCAGCGCCGTTGTCCGCTGTTCAGCCGTGCCCTGCTCGACTGGGCCGAGTCACAAGGCCTCACGGAAGCACTCGATAGCGGCGACTGGCAGATCAATTCGCTGGATCTGCCCGCCGCCAATGATATCTGGCAGCTGCTGGTACGCGACTACCCGGGCCAGTTCCCGTTGACGCATGCCGCCGGCCGCCTGCACCTGCATCTGGATGAATGGCTCAATCGTGGCATGCCGTTGGACGGCGCTCAGTCAGAAGGGGCTCAGCTGGACGGCACCGCTGATGAAGTGGTGGCAGATCGCGAGGCGCTGCTCTCGACGGACGCCAGTGCCGCGCTGGAGCATCTGGGCCAGCCGCTGATCCCGACGCTGCTCAAGACGGCGGTCGGCAATGCCGGCTGGCAGTGGTTGAGCGCACAGCTCGATCAACGCATCAGCAGCGCACTTGCCACTCTGCCTGCCGGCCAGCGTCTCGATGTGCTGGAGCTGGGTGCCGGCGGCCCCTGGCTGGGCCAGCGTCTCGCGACACTGCGCGAGGCGGATGCTCGCAACGGCCGCTACACGGCGCTGGATTACCGCTTCGTGGCCGCCAGTGCCGGCGCCCTCAGTGAAGCCAATCGCCTGCAGGATGACCTGCCGCTGATCGGTCTGATAGCGGGCGAGGACTTCCAGGGCACCGCCACGCCCCGCAAGGCTCAGCTCGCCATCGTGCATCTGGACTTCGAGGCACCGTCACAGGCGCGCGAACTGCTGACGGCACTGATCGCCCGTCTGGCCCCCGGCGCGCAGCTGCTGCTGTGTGGCTGTGAGCCGGCGGCCTGGGCCGGGCCGATTCTGGCCCTCGATGATGGTGAGCAGCTGCGCAGTCATCCGGGCATCGCGCAATGGCAGCGTCTCTTGACCCAACTGGGCCTCGACATCGAGTCACCAGCGCCTGACAGCGACAGCCTAGCCAGCGATCACCTGGGGACTGAAACATCAGGCGCCTGGTGGCTGTCCGCGACGCTGGCCGCTCAGGCACCGCTTGCGGCTCTTGCGAAAACCGCTGAAGGCCAGATGGCGGCAAGTGGATCAGTCGAGAGCGAATCAGTAGCAAGCCAGGCCGCCACGCTCTCCATCGCGCTGCTGGATTGCCCTCAGGCACCGGCGGAACAGGCACTGCTGACGCGCTTGAGCGACTCACTGACCGCGCGTGGTCATCAGGTCAGCCATCAGCGCCTGTCAGCCAGCCTGCCCGCGGACATGTCCGCATTGATCAAGCAATTTGGCGACGTTGATCACCTGATCGCGCTACCCAGTGCTGCGGCGACAGCTGAGCAGAACGGTGCGGATCACACTAATGCTCTCCAGTGCGCACGCCAACAACTGCTGACGCAGGTCGCCCAGGCCTTTGACAGCGCCCAGGAGCAGGACGACAGCCGCGTGGCCCCGACCCTGTGGGTGCTGACACATGATGTGGCGACGCTGTGGCAGACAGATGGCGCCCCCGCAGCGACGCCACCGGCGGATGCGGCCAGCTGGGGCTTTGCACGCAGTCTGGCCAACGAGAGCCAATCACTGGCCATTCGCCTGCTGGATACGCCGACGCTGGAGCACGATGCCGTCAGCATGCCGGCCTTGATGGGCGCGCTGGTGCAGGAACTCGAAGCGCCTGATCATGAGCAGGAAGTGGTGCTGGATGCCACTGGCGCGCGCTTCGCGACACGCCTGCGTCAGGTGGCGGCGCCTCAGCAGGCCGCTGGTGGCGAGAGCTCCCTCTCGCAGATCTCAGGCTCGCAGACCTCAGGCGCTCAGCGACACGGCGTCAGCCTCGGCTTCAGCCAGCCCGGCCAATTGCGCAATCTGGAATGGCAGCCACGCATTCTGCCCGCCGTGGCAGCCGGCGAAGTCGAGGTGCGTGTCGAGGCGACCGGCCTCAACTTCCGCGATGTCATGTACACCCTCGGCCTGCTGTCGGATGAAGCCATCGAGCATGGCTTCTCCGGCCCGAGCCTGGGACTCGAGTTCTCCGGCATCGTCACTCAGGCCGGCACCAATGCCGAATTCAAGGTTGGCGATCGCGTGGTCGGCTTCGGCCCGGCCAGCTTCTCCGACCGGCTGGTGATTGCCGACACGGCGCTGGCCCATGTGCCCCACGGCGTCAGCCTGGAAGCCGCGGCGACCATCCCGACCACCTTCTTCACCGTCTACTACGCGCTCAAGCATCTGGCGCGGTTGGAAGAAGGCGAGAAGGTACTGATTCACGGCGCCGCCGGCGGCGTGGGCATCGCGGCATTGCAGATCGCCGAGTGGCTGGGCGCCGAGGTGTTCGCCACCGTCGGCTCGCCGGCCAAGCGCGACTTCCTTGCCCTGATGGGCATCGACAACGTCTATGACTCGCGCAGCCATGGCTTCGCCGAGGATATCCTGGCCGATCTCGCCGCGCGCCAGCAGCGCGATCCATCCGTCGATGCCCGCGGTGTCGATGTGGTGCTCAATTCGCTGGCCGGTGAAGCCATCGCCCAGAATCTGCGCGTGCTCAAGCCGTTCGGGCGCTTCTGTGAGCTGGGTAAGCGCGACTTCTACGAGAACACCCCGATGGGGCTGCGCCCGTTCCGCAATAACCTCAGCTACTTTGGCATCGATTCCGATCAGCTGATGAAGGAATGCCCGGGCCTGACCACGCGCCTGTTCCGCGAGATGATGGCACTGTTCGAGGACGGCACCCTGGCGCCTCTGCCCTACACCACCTTCGATGCTGGTCAGGTGGTCGAGGCCTTCCGCTACATGCAGCAGGCCCGCCAGATCGGCAAGGTCGTTGTCACTCAGCGCGTAGCCGGACACACCACTGAGCAGACAGCTAGTGCAGTGCCCCCTCAGCGCGACGCATTAGCGGCCAATCAAAACACACTGACGATCGACCCGGCTGGTAGCTATCTGGTCACCGGCGGTCTGGGCGGCTTTGGCCTGCGCAGCGCCGAGTGGCTGGCTGCGATGGGCGCGCGTGAGTTGGTACTGCTCGGGCGCTCCGGTGCAGCCAGTGAAGAAGCGCAACAAGGCGTCGCACGTCTTGAGGCCCAGGGCGTGAACGTGCATGCCTTGGCCTGTGATGTCGCCGATGACGCCGCGTTATCAAAGGTGTTCGCACGCTTCGGCAAGTCCGCTGACGCCGATGGCTTCGCACCGCTCAAGGGCATCATCCATGCCGCCGCGGTGATCGATGATGCGCTGATTCGCCATCTCGATGCCGAGCGCATCCAGCGCGTGATGACGCCGAAACTGGAAGGCGCGCGCCTGCTGGATCGCCTGAGTGCCGGGCATGCGCTGGACTTCTTCGTGCTCTACTCCTCGGCCACCACCCTGTTCGGCAACCCGGGACAGAGCGTCTACGTGGCGGCCAACCACTGGCTGGAAGGGCTCGCCGCCAACCGTCGTGCGCGTGGCCTGCCCGCCACCTGCGCACGCTGGGGCGCGATCGAGGATGCCGGCTTCCTGGCACGCAACGAGAAGACCCGCGAAGCACTCAAGAATCGCCTCGGCGGCGATGCGCTGATGGCAGACCACGCGCTGGCCTGTCTCGGCGAGATGATCAGTGCGGATCAGCACGCCCAGGCACTCGACCTGCCGGGGCGCTCATTGGGCGTGCTGGAACTGGACTGGGGCGCGCTTGCGCGCTTCCTGCCGACCGCCGCCACGCCGCGCTTCGAGGAAATCGCCCGCCGCGCCGGTGAGGATGACAACAGTCAGGCGCAGCAGGATGATATCGCCGCAGCACTGGCGGGCTTGAGCGGTGAAGCACTGCAGACCGCCATCGTCGAGATTCTCAAGGGCGAGCTGAGCAAGATTCTGTTGATCGACGCCAGCGCCATCGACGTCAACAAGAGCGTCTACGACATGGGCTTCGACTCGCTGATGGGGGTCGAGCTGATGACGGCGGTCGAGGCGCGCCTGGGCATCAGTATTCCGGTGATGATGATCAGTGAAGCCGCTACCCTGTGGCGACTCGCGGAGCGCCTGATGCACAAGATGGGCAATACCGACGGCGAGGAAGCCGAAATCAGCTCGGAAGACAAGGCAATGGCGCAGCTGGTAAAGCAGCATGGCGGTGAAGCAGCCACAGCGACTTCGGAACGCGGTGAGATGGTCAGCAAGTAACGCGTAATACTAAATGATCATTCAGTCCTGAAATAGGTTAACACTTTTGTAACTCAAACGAGCGCAATTTTGCATCGGTCGTTTGAGTTCCATAGCCATGTGAGGCTGAATTTCCTAGATTCATAGAATAACCGCAGCACTTTGGACCGCACGGTAGAGGCAGGAGGCCTGGATACCGCGGGTGCTGCACTTGTTGCTTGAATTCAGGACTCAGAATCTGCGGCCAAGAACATTAATATTTAAACCATTTTAGGACGCTAACTTCAAATTTTACGCCGAAAGTATCTACACCCTGTTGTAATTGTTTAGCTAAAAAATAAATGACAATGACAACTAGTGTTTTACTTACTAGAGTATTATAGCCAGCGGTGTTGCCTAAACGGACAATAGGCATCATCCAGTAAGTTCCCATATTTTCATGAGATGAGATCACCTTCATGGACGAAATGAGCATCCTGTCTGTCAACGCACATAGAGACATCGTAGATCATGTGCCTTTAGCTATCACTACGAGTACCGAAGGTTACGCATTGCTCCTTGCCCGAACGCAGCAGGCTACTTATCTCGTGATCGTCCAGCTGATGGGACGCACTGTCTCGACAATAGAACTCGCCTCATCGCGTTATGCGGAATTTGTCATTCAGCTAATCGATGAACATATTCGGCAACACCCTGGGCTTCGGGGAGAGGAGCTCAATACGCACATTACTCTCAGAGCCAAGAACCATTTAACCCGTACCCCACTGCCTGGCGACTTTCTGGCTCCTATCGCTTGATCGCCCTGGCCGCTGAGTGCAACCGCTCGCCTGGCGGCCAGCCAAGAACGGCGATAAGACCTTGATATGGCAGCACACGTTGGATAAGGGGCATTATTGTGGGTGGCGCTTGAGCAGCCCGGACGGGTGACTCACCGACCGCACGCGCGCAACCGCATGTGGCGGGTCCTCAGCAAGTCCCATCGAGATTCGTTCCCACGCGCGCAAAGGCTTGCCCTCTTGCCGACACCCCATCATCATCAAGGGAAAGATCGCTTCAACTTCAAGGACTTCCTCTTTGGCAACACGTCACTCCTCCGGCCTCTCTCCCCGCGACATGAAACAACAGCTGCTGGACAAGGCGCGTGCCTGTCGTACCCAAACAACCGCTCGCGTGGCGGACGACGCAGGCGACGATGTGTTTGCCAGCAAGCCAACACCGCTGGTGATCAGCGATGACTTCGTGCGTTTCGATCGCCAGCCCGGTTATCAGCAGCTGAGCATGATGCAGCAGGCCGGTGCCGCCTTCGGCGTGCCGGAGCCCTTTTTCCGCGTGCATGAAGGCTGCGCCGGCGCCACGACACGCATCGATGGGCGCGAGCTGATCAACTTCGCCAGCTACAACTACCTCGACTATTCCCGTCATCCCGAGGTGATCAAGGCGGCGGCCGAGGCGGCGGCCCATTACGGCACCTCGGTGTCGGCCTCACGCGCCGTCTCCGGTGAGCGTCCGATCCATCGGCAGCTGGAAGCGGCGGTGGCGCGCACCTACGAGGTCGAGGATGCGGTGGTGTTCGTCAGCGGTCATGCCACCAATGTCTCCACGCTGGGCTATCTGCTCGGCCCGAAGGACCTGATCCTGCATGACGAGTGGATCCACAACAGCTCGCTGGTGGGCGCTCAGCTCTCCGGCGCTCGTCGCATGCCCTTCGCGCACAACGACCCCGACGCGCTGGAAGCCCTACTCAGCAGTCAGCGCGGCAAGTTCGAGCGCGTGCTGATCGTCACTGAAGGCCTCTACAGCATGGACGGCGACGTGCCGGACCTGCCGCGTCTGATCGCCCTCAAGCAACAGTACCGCTGCTGGCTGATGGTCGATGAAGCCCACTCCTTCGGCGTGCTTGGGGAGCGCGGGCTCGGCCTGAGGGAGCACTTCGACATCGCTGCGCGTGACGTCGATATCTGGATGGGCACGATGAGCAAGACGCTGTCCGGCTGCGGCGGCTACATCGCCGGCTGCAAGGAGCTGGTCAGCATGTTGCGCTACTTCGCGCCGGGCTTCCTCTACTCGGTGGGCATGCCGGCCCAGGTCGCCGCCCCGTCGCTGAAGATCCTCGAACTGCTCCAGGGTGATGATGCCAGACAGCGCATCGCGCGCCTGCATGCCGTCTCCGGCTACTTCCTCACGCGCGCCCGTGCGCTGGGGCTGGATGTCGGCGACAGCCTGGGCGTCGCGGTGGTGCCTGTCATCCTCGGCAGCTCCCTGGTGGCGGCACGCCTCTCCAACCAGTTGTTCGAGGCCGGCTTCAACGTCCAGCCCATCCTGCACCCCGCCGTGCCGGAGAAGAGCGCTCGTCTGCGCTTCTTCCTCTCCTGCGAGCACACCGAAGCCCAGGTGGACGCCGTCCTCGAGACCCTCATCCAGCAGCTGAGCGACATTAAGGCAGGGCTCTGAGGGTCGTCAGCCCACACGGGACGGATCGGCCAGTTCTGCCATTTCACACCCCGGAACGAAAAACGCGGCCCTGCTCAAAAGCGGGGCCGCGTTTTTGTCACGGGATCGTCACTACCGAAAATCAGTGCTTGAGTGATACCTCAGTCGGTGAGGCTCACGCCTGATCTCCCGAAAGCTCGCTCAACACCTGCTCGAACACCTCTTTAGGCTGGGCCCCGTTCAGAGCGCTGCGACGATTGAAGACGAAGGTCGGCACGCTGGAGATGCCCATCTGCTGCCACTGGGCTTCGTGCGCCCTTACCTGCTGGAGGGCTTCCGGGTCGTCCAGTTTTGCCAGCCCTTCAGTGGCATCCAGCCCGACCGCGGCCAGAGCGTCCGCCATCACGGCGCGGTCTGACATGTCCTTCTGCAAGGTGAAGTAGTCAGCATAGAACTGCATCATCAGGTCATGCTGCATGCCCTGTTCGGCGGCGTACTCGAGCAGAACGTGGAGCTCGAGGGTATTCACCATGCGCATGTCGTCGAAGAAATTGAAGACCAGGCCTTCCTCGGCTGCCAGAGCGGTCAGGTTGCGACGTACCTCGGCACTGGCCTTGGGCGTGGTGTCGTACTTGCGCTCGATATGGGCGCGCAGATTCTCGCCATGTGCCGGCATGTCCGGATTCAGCTCGAAGGGCTGCCATTCGATCTCGACGCTATCTTCCAGGCCGAGTGACTGAATGGCGCTCTCGAGGCGCTTGTAGCCGATCACGCACCACGGGCACATCACGTCGGAGACGATGTCGATCTTGAGCTTGTCTTGCATGTCAGTTCTCCTGAGCGGTGAAGCAACCTCCTCCACCCCACGTAAATAGTCGTGAGCGACTGCTCAAATTTTGCGCGTACTGTAGACCCGTCACCTTCGCAGGTCAAAATACTTTCAGGGTGCCTGCTGTGTCTCGAGGCGTCGCTCGTGGGCGCGCAGCGTGCCCCACACGATCGCCAGCCAGAAGGCGTAGACCATCACGCCACTGGCCTGGGAGAACATCACCCAGGTCATCCCGAAGTCGAGGAAGGTCAGCGGCAGTAGCACGCCGGCGACAGCCAGTGAGCGCAATGTCAGATCATCGCTGTCCAGGCGACGGTAGAAGAGTCGCAGCGGCACCAGATAGAGTGCCAGCAAGCCCAGTATCCCGCGCTTGACCCAGGCATCGAGAAACTCGTTGTGGGGATGCTCGTAAGGTTGAACGTGGCGACTAAGCTCTCCCCGCTCGATCATCGCATCACGCGCCTCGGCATACCCCGTCTCGCCCCTGCCCAGCCACGGCTGCTCGGCGATCATCAGCAGAGCCCCCCGCCACATCTCGAGACGCGCCCCCGCAGAGGTGCCGGCATTGCGGTCCTCCACGTACTTCGTGACATCCGAGACACCGGCTTCGACACGTTGCTGAATGCCGGTGGCCGGCGTCATCACCATCAAGGCGATCACCCCGGCGCACATGAAGACGCCCAGTCTGAGCACACGGCGTGAAATCACCTCACCATACCTGCGATACAGCACCCAGGCCGCGAAGGGAAAGCCGATCCAACCGCCGCGTGTCCCCGACATCAACGAGCCGATGATGCCGAAGGCCCCGCCAACCAGCAGCGCCAGTATCCAATAGCGCCGCCGGGCACCTGCCTGACTCATGGCCCAGCCAAGTCCCGCGAGACACATCAGCCCCATCAACATGCAGATATCGCCGAAATTGATGGTGTTGGTAAAGCCACCGGCGCGGTGCACACCCCACACCAGCTTCTGCCACATCGCCCAGCTGCCGGTCAGCACGCTGCCGAGGATCAACCCACCCCACATCGCCCCCAGCAACGGAGGACACGACAATACGAGCAACAGCACCGGCACAGCCAGCAACAGGCGGATAGGCACGCCTGTCGTCTGCCACGCATCCCCCTGCAGCAGGAGGCTAATCAGCAACAAGGCTGCGAGGCCCACCATCACGCCGATGACGGTCACGTCCTCCTTGCGAGGCGCGCGCAGCAGCGTGCGCGGCTCGCGCAGCAGCCCATAGCCACTGAGCAACACCAGCAGTGCCGGCCCGATGCTATAACCAGAGGGCACGACCAGACTGAGCAGACCGAACAGGAAAACGCCGTAGGACACGGGGCGCGACGTCACCGTGGAAACATCGGCATCAACGGGGGATGAAGCTGAACGAGCGAGGGAATCGTATGACGGCATACCTGGCCTTCCTGACCCAGTGATGACTCTATGAAGGATGGCCCGAGCCACTCAGGCGCATGCTGCAGAGGGCTATTGAGGACTCCATGGGAGAGATAGCCTGACACAACTCCCCTCCTTCTTGGCATCAGGCAAGCAGCATGAAAGTCATCACCTGCTCCCTCTTACCCGGTACCCTGTGCGCTCATACAAAAACGCCGCATCACGGGGATGCGGCATTGTATTTTCGATCAATAAGCAGCGCTCAGGATCAATCGTTGCCGAACAGATCCCGGGTGTAGACCTTGTCGACCACATCGGCGAGCTCTTCCGCCATGCGATTGCTCAGAATGACGTCAGCTTCCTGCTTGAACGCCTCGAGGTCTCGCATGACGCGTGACCCGAAGAAGGTGTCCTCTTCCAGTACCGGCTCGTACACCACCACTTCCACACCCTTGGCCTTGATGCGCTTCATTACGCCCTGCATGGCACTGGCGCGGAAGTTGTCAGAGCCGGACTTCATCACAAGGCGATACACCCCCACCACCTGAGGGTTGCGCTTGAGCACGGATTCCGCAATGAAGTCCTTGCGCGTAGTGTTGGCATCGACGATGGCCTGGATCATGTTGTTGGGCACTTCCTGATAATTGGCCAACAACTGCTTGGTATCCTTCGGCAGGCAGTAACCCCCATACCCGAAGGACGGGTTGTGATAATGCTGACCGATGCGCGGGTCCAGCCCCACCCCTTCGATGATCTGCCTGGCATCCAGGCCATGTGATTCGGCGTAGGTATCCAGCTCATTGAAGTAGGCGACGCGCATTGCCAGGTAAGTATTGGCGAACAGCTTGATGGCCTCTGCCTCGGTGCTGTCAGTGAACAGCACATCGACACCCTGCTTGATGGCACCTTCCTTGAGCAGCCCAGCGAACACCTCGGCACGCTCGGAGCGCTCACCGACGATGATACGAGATGGGTGCAGGTTGTCGTACAGCGCCTTGCCTTCACGCAGGAATTCCGGCGAGAAGATCAGATTCTCGGTATTGAAACGCTCACGCGCCTCTACCGTATAGCCTACCGGCACAGTGGACTTGATCACCATCACCGCGTCAGGATTGATGTCGCGCACATCCTGAACCACTGCTTCGACACTGGAAGTATTGAAGTAGTTAGTGGTGCTATCGTAATCCGTCGGCGTGGCGATGATCACGAAATCGGCACCGCGATAGGCCTCTTCCTTGTCGAGGGTAGCGCGGAAGTTCAGGTCCCCACGTGCCAGAAACTCGTCAATCTCGGTGTCTTCTATCGGTGCGACACCACGGTTCAGCCCCTCCACCTTCTCTGGCACGATATCCAGTGCGATCACTTCATGATGCTGCGCAAGCAGCATGGCATTGGAGAGACCGACGTAACCTGTGCCTGCGATGGCGATTTTCATACTGAAGATTCCTGTAATTCATAAACAACCATCGAGCAGCATATCCCCAACGATCAGTTCATATTCAGAACACGAAAAGAACATTCGGGATGCTTCTTGTTGCGCAACGAGACAGCGCCATAGCATAACGCCGAATTACGAAATACTGCATCCTTGGTGCAGCTCTCAAAAGACGCAAAATTCTCATACCGTGAAATCCCATGAAGCGCTGTCGTGACATGGACGACTACTGGCGCGGCTTCTCCTCACAGGTATGGAAGTGATCCTGACCGCGAGCTGAGCTCTGCTCTCGCAGGCAACGTCCGGTCGTGCTGAAGCCCCCTCAGTTACCTGCCGTACCAACCAACAGGCCCCAATCCTCTAGATCGGGGCCTTCTTGTCTGCACCTTCACTCAAGAGTGCATGAGTGAGTCACAATCTCTCACGCCGCACTCACCGACCGGTGAAGTTGTTGCGCACCAGATCGACCACATCATCCATGCGCCCATTGAGCACCGCCTTGGCGGAGTAGAGCGCGGTGGAGGCGATCTGCCCGGCTTCGACGTGCGGCGGCATCACCAGCTCCATGCGGTTGACCTTAACCTCCAGCACCCCAGGGCCGTCCTGCGCCAGCAGGCTCTGCACTGCCTCATCCAGCTCGTGTTTCTCCTCGACACGCCGTCCCCACAGCCCCATGGACTGGGCGACCAGCGAGAAGTCGGGGTTCTCGAGTTCGGTGTAGGTATCCAGGATGCCCTCGACCTTCTGCTCCAGCTCCACGAAGCCCAGCGTGCTGTTGTTGAAGATGACGATCTTGAGCGGGATCTTCTCCTGCTTGAGGGTCAGCAGGTCCCCCATCAGCATCGACAGACCGCCATCACCGCACATGGCGATCACCTGACGTTCAGGGTAGGCCTTCTGGATGCCGATGCCCTGGGGGTAGGCATTGGCCATGGTGCCATGCATCAGGCTTGGCAGCGTGCGGCGCTTGCCGTTAGCGCGGATATGACGCAGGCACCACACCATGGGGCTGCCGCCATCGGCGGTGAAGACGGCGTCCTCACTGGCATGGCGGTCCAGCGCCAGAGTCAGCTCCTGCGGGTGAATCAGATGCTCATCGTCGGAGGTGACGGCGGCCTCGTCGCGTGCCTCGAGATATTTCTTGCGGCAGCTGTCCAGCCAGCCGCTGTCATCACGCGGGTCCACGCGGGTCAGCAGAGCGGCACAGGTGTCCTTGACGCTACCGACGACACCGAGATCCACCGGATGACGGATACCGATCTTGCCGGGGTCGAGATCCACCTGGATCACGGTGGCCTTGTCCGGATAGAACTGGGACCAGGCAAAGCTGCAGCCCAGCAGCAGCAAGGTGTCACACTCCGCGACGGCCTCGTAGCCGCCCTGCAGGCCGAACACGCCGGTCATGCCGACTTCGAGTTCATTGTTGGGCTCGATGAAGTCCTTGGCACGCGACGTCCAGGCCACCGGCGCCTTGAGGCGACGTGCCAATGCCAGCACTTCTTCCTGCGCATCCTGACAGCCGACCCCGGCGTAGATCGACACCTTGCCCGGCTGATTGAGCGCCTCGGCGACGGCGGCCAGCTCCTGCTCACTCGGGCGGATCACCGGCGAGAAGCGATGGGCACGCCAGGGCAGCGAGGCCTTCGGCTTCTGCGGGAAAAGATCCCCCGGGACGATCAGCACCGCGACCCCACCTTCCGCCAGCGCCTTCTGCGCCGCGATGGCCACCATGCGGCGAGCATTCTCGGGATTGGTCAGGTATTCACAGAACACGCTGTACTGGGAATAAAGCGCCTTCTGGTCCACATCCTGCGGGAAGCCCACGCCCATCTCGGCGGTATCGATCTGCGAGGCGATGAACACCACCGGTGCGCCATTGCGATGCGATTCGATCAGACCATTGAGAAAGTGGGTGCTCCCCGGGCCACAGGTGCCGGCACAGCAGGTCAGCTCCCCGCTGATGAAGGACTCGCCACCTGCCGCGAAGCCGGCCACCTCCTCATGCCGCACATGCACCCACTCCATCTCGGAGCGCCGGATGGCGTCGGTGAAATGGTTGATGGTATCGCCGACGATGCCATAACAGCGCTTGGCACCTGCCTCGAGCAGGGATTCGGTGATGATCTCGGAGACGCTATGGGCCGAAGAATGGGACTTGGACATGGGGGCGCTTTCCTTTTCCGTTGAGTTGCGGTGAAGGATGAGCAATGCATTCACTCATTCGAATAAACAGTAAACAAGACGTTGGGATGACCCGAGGAAATGCAATGGTGAGGACGCAAGGCATCAGTGGCACACGGCGTTGCGTGCGGCGTAGCATGAGCCTGAGGCACCCGAACCACGAGGGCCTGATCACGCCACGCAGCGTGCACAGGGGGAGTGCACAGGCAGAGCTGTGCATGCAGAGCAGAGCGCAGTGATGGATGGAGCGATACTGGAGAGAGCGCAATGCCGGAGAGAACGATGCTGAGGAGAACGAGAATGCTGAAGAGGATGGGAATGCAATGGCCGATCATTCAGGCCCCGATGGCAGGCGTCTCGACGCCTCATCTGGCAGCCGAGGTCTCGAAGGCAGGCGGGCTGGGCTCGATCGGCGTCGGTGCCACGGATGCCGACGGCGCCCGCAGGATGATCACAGAACTGCAAGCGCTGACCGACAGGCCCTTCAACGTCAATGTCTTCGTGCACTCGGCCCCGGCACATGACACTGCTCGCGAGACAGCCTGGCGGGAGTGGCTGACGCCGCACTTCCAGGCCTTCGAGGCAACGCCCCCCACCAGACTCGACACGCTCTATACCAGCGTTGCCGATGACCCCGACATGCAGGCGATGTTGCTGGAGACTCGCCCACCCGTCGTCAGCTTTCACTTCGGCCTGCCCTCACGCGATTTCATCCGCGCCTTGAAGGAGGCAGGCATCTGGCTCATGGCGACGGCGACCCACCTGGAGGAAGCCAGCGCTATCGAGCGGGCCGGCCTGGACGCCATCGTGGCGCAGGGATTTGAAGCGGGAGGCCATCGCGGCATGTTTGATCCAACAGCCGCGGATACCCAGCTGAGCACTGCCGCCCTAACCAGGCAGCTGGTAGGCGCCACGCATCTGCCGATCATTGCCGCAGGAGGCATCATGAATGGTGAGGCCATTGCCGCCGCTCTCGCGAATGGCGCCGTGGCAGCCCAACTCGGAACCGCCTTCATCGCCTGCCCGGAATCCAGCGCCGATGCCGCCTATCGAGACGCACTCGCAGGGCCAGCAGCGCATGACACCCGCATGACCTCGATCGTCTCGGGCCGCCCCGCACGCATTCTCGCCAATCGATTCGTCAGTCTGATGGAAGACCCATCATGCCCCACACCACCGGACTACCCTCTCACCTACGCCGCCGGCAAGGCGCTCAACGCCGCCGCCAGATCCCAGGGCGACACCGGTTTCGGGGCACAGTGGGCGGGCCAGGGCGCCCCGCTGGCCAGAGCGATGCCAGCGGGAGAGCTGATGGCAATATTGGGAAAGGAATGGACACAAGCGTCTAGCAATACGCAATGATCAGCGCTTCATCTTGTCCCGCGTCGTGTAATAGACGCTGTCGATATGCGAGAGCATGGCGCGTTCGGCGGCGTCAGGGTCGCCGGCGCGCAGCGCTTCGACGATACGTACGTGCTCTTCATAGCTGCGCTTGATCGAGCCATGCTCGGCCATGACCTGGCGACGAATGTTGAGCGCATAGGTATAGAGCTCGTGGGCGTAGCGGATCAGGATCTCGTTGCGCGAATACTCCGCGATCACCTGATGGAAGTTCTGATCCGAGAGCTGGAAGTTCACCGGCGAGTCGAAATGCTGGGACTGGGCGTCCAGCAAGGCATCCAGCTTCTTGAGGCCCGCGGCATCGATGTGCCGTGCTGCGCGGCGGGCGATGGCCGACTCCACCACGATACGGCTCTCGAAGACGCTCTCGATGTCCAGATTGTTGAGCTCGTCGCCCTGCTGACGTGCGGGATGATTGCGGAAGCTGTCGATCACCGCCTCACTGGCACACACCCGTGACTTGCTGCCATGCGAGACATTGAGCAGGCCATAGCCCGTCAACAGCGCCAGCCCCCCGCGCACGGTCTCACGACTCACTTCAAACAGCTGCGCCAGCTCACGCTCGCTGGGCAGTTCATCTCCATCGCGCAACAGGCCGGTCAGGATCATCTCGATGAGCTTGTCGGCGAGAATTTCCTTCTTGGTCTGATTCTTCAGCGCTTTCTCGAAGGCGAAAGGCGTCTGGTTCATGCGGCCCCCACTGGTATAGATTTCATACCAGAATAACTGACAACCGAATCAGACGCACCAGAAAACCGACCATGGTCGCAATTTTCGAGAAATCCTTGACCAATCATCGTTCGCTCGGCTAGTTTTCATCTCAACTGGTCCGGTAAACCAACCAGCAGTCCAATCAAGTCGTGATATTTCACAGTCCTGAACTGTCCTGAACTGTCTTGAGAAGTGTAGTGGCACAGTGAATCTGGCCACCTGACTTTGAGTGTATGATGGCTCACAGAGACAATCAGGTGCAGATGATGACGAAGAAGAGAACGTTTAGCCCGGAATTTCGCTTGGAAGCGGCCCAGCTCGTGGTCGACCAGGGCTACACGCTGAAGGCGGCGTGTGAGGCCATGGGGGTTGGCAAATCCACCATGGAGTATT
>Ga0209634_1000537_pt1 | contig 29488 bp, 12 predicted proteins | sample LinPmetageLP40_FD_184043 | JGI IMG/M metagenome (GOLD analysis project Ga0209634, IMG submission 184043) | Marine viral communities from the Pacific Ocean - LP-40 (SPAdes) (version 2) | ecosystem: Environmental > Aquatic > Marine > Oceanic | place: Pacific Ocean | collected 2010-08-26 | reverse complement strand
TTATCTTAAAAACAGAAGATCTGGGTTTTCTTTTATGTCCTCTGCTGAGACTGTCAATCAAGCTACGATTTCGTCAGATGCAAGGTTTGGTATATTATCTAAAACAGGAGCTGATGCTAAGAAAATGTTTACAGACAAAGTTGTACCTATATCAATTAATTATCCTTTCTTTTTTAGCCCTATCCAAGATGGTATGGACCGTCCAAAATCTGAACTTGCATATAGAGTTCCAGCTTCTAAATTCACTAGAAAGAAAATTACAACAAACGAAAAGCTAGAAGACTTAGAAGGATTAGATACAACTATAGACTGGAAAAACACAGGTGATAATAGTTATGATGGTGAAAAACTAAAACTACTAGTACATGATGAGAGTGGTAAATGGGAAAGACCCGATAATATTTTAAATAACTGGCGAGTTACCAAAACATGTTTACGATTAGGTAGTAGAATTATAGGTAAATGTATGATGGGCTCAACATCAAATTCATTAGACAAGGGTGGAGAAAACTTCAAAAAACTATACAACGCATCAGACGTTAATAAGCGAAACAGAAATGGACAGACAGCGTCTGGTCTATATTCTCTTTTTATCCCAATGGAGTGGAACTACGAAGGATTTATTGATGAACACGGCAGTCCAGTCTTCGATAGTCCAGACCATGATGTCTTTGACCCACACGGAGAGTTAATAGATGTAGGCGTTGTAGACAATTGGCAAAATGAAGCTGATGGTTTAAAAGGTGATCAAGATGCGTTAAACGAATTTTACAGGCAGTTTCCAAGAACTACAGAGCATGCATTTAGAGACGAGGCTAGTAATAGTATATTTAACTTAGTTAAACTATATGAACAAATAGATTACAACGAGGAAACTAGAGCTACAGTAAACATTGGTAGTTTTCAATGGGTGAATGGCGTTAAAGATACAAGCGTTATATTTTATCCAGATCCAAAAGGTAGATTTAAAGTAAGCTGGGTACCACCAACAAACCTACAAAATAGAGTTATAGTTAAAAATGGTGTTAGACATCCAGGTAACGAACACATGGGTTCTTTTGGTTGTGATAGTTACGATATATCAGGAACTGTAGACGGTAAAGGTTCTAAAGGTGCTTTACATGGGTTAACAAAGTTTAGTATGGAAGATGCACCAGCTAACACGTTTTTCTTAGAATACTTAGCAAGGCCACAAACCGCAGAGATGTTCTTTGAAGACGTTCTAATGGCATTAGTATTTTATGGGATGCCTATACTCGCAGAAAATAATAAACCTCGTCTATTGTATTATTTAAGAAGACGTGGTTACAGAGGTTACAGTATGAATAGACCTGATAAAGTATGGAACAAATTATCTGTAACAGAAAAAGAAATAGGAGGTATACCAAATTCAAGTGAAGATATAAAACAAGCTCACGCTGCAGCTATTGAAATGTATATACAAGGTAACGTGGGTATGGCACAAGATGGTACTTTTGGAAATTGTTATTTTAATGAACTACTAAATGACTGGGCAAAATTTGACATTAACAAAAGAACAAAGCATGATGCGTCTATTAGTTCTGGTTTAGCCATAATGGCAAACAACAGACATCTGTATAGACCAAATGCTAAAGTAGAAAAACCAAAACTAAATATAAGTATTGCTAAGTACGAAAACAAAGGCAATACATCTAAATTAATTAAAAAATAAATATGATTGTAAAAAGTTATTTTCCTTCTCAAGTTGTTAGTGATGTGGAGAAGATGAGCTATGATTACGGTTTAAAAGTTGCTAAAGCTATTGAAGCTGAGTGGTTTCATACTGAAAGAGGTAGCAATCGGTATAAAACAAATCACAACAACTTTCATGAACTTAGATTATACGCTAGGGGTGAGCAATCAATACAAAAGTATAAGGACGAGTTATCTATAAACGGTGATTTGTCCTATCTTAATTTAGACTGGAAACCAGTGCCTATTATACCTAAGTTTGTTGATATAGTTGTAAACGGTATTTCAGAAAGAACTTATGATATAAAAGCTTATTCTCAAGACGAATATGGAGTAAGCAAAAGAACTGCATATATGGAGTCTATTATAAAAGATATGCAGACTAAGGAGCTAAACGATTATGTTAACAATGCTTTTGGTATTAACTTATATGAAAATGATCCAGAAGTTTTACCAGAAACTCAAGAAGAGTTAGATCTTCACATGCAGTTAACATATAAGCAAGCTGTAGAAATAGCAGAAGAACAAGCTCTTAATGTTTTAATGGAAGGTAGCGATTACGAGTTAATAAAGAAAAGATTTTACTACGACTTAACAGTATTAGGTATTGGAGCTGTAAAGACTAGTTTCAATACGTCTGAAGGTGTTGTTATTGACTATGTTGATCCAGCTGATTTAGTGTATTCATATACTGAGTCTCCATATTTTGATGATATATATTACGTAGGTGAAGTTAAAAATATACCTATTAACGAGCTTTCTAAACAATTTCCACATCTAACTCAAGAAGACTTAGAAGACATAGTTAAAAACAAGTATTACGACAAGACCAATTATAATCAAGGTTATAATGATGCTGAACAGGATAGTAACAAAGTTCAAGTTTTATATTTTAATTATAAAACATATATGAACGAAGTTTATAAGGTAAAAGAAACTGGTAGCGGTGCTGATAAAATACTAGCAAAAGACGATAGCTTTAATCCACCAGAAGATGCTGATAACTTTGGTAAACTACAAAGATCAATAGAGTGCTTGTACGATGGTGCTTTAGTATTAGGAACTGGTAAGTTGTTGAAGTGGGAAATGGCTAAAAACATGATGAGACCTAAAAGTGATTTTACTAAGGTTAAAATGAATTATGCTATTGTTGCTCCACGTATGTATAAGGGTCGTATTGAATCTTTAGTACAGCGTATCACCGGTTTTGCCGATATGATACAGTTAACACATTTGAAATTACAACAAGTGTTATCACGTATGGTGCCAGATGGTGTTTACTTAGACGCTGACGGTTTAGCTGAAATAGATTTAGGTAACGGAACAAACTACAATCCACAAGAAGCTTTAAACATGTTCTTTCAAACAGGATCTGTTATAGGTAGATCATTTACTTCTGAAGGTGATATGAATCCAGGTAAAATACCTATACAAGAAATAACTAGTGGAAGTGGTGGTAATAAAATGCAAGCGTTGATTGGTAATTACAATTATTATCTACAAATGATTAGAGATGTAACCGGATTAAACGAAGCTAGAGATGGTAGTACACCTGATAAAAACGCTTTAGTAGGTGTGCAAAAATTAGCAGCAGCTAACAGCAATACAGCTACAAGACATATATTACAGTCTGGTTTGTTTTTAACAAAAGAAGTAGCTGGGTGCTTGTCACTTAGAATATCTGACATACTAGAATATTCACCAACAGCTAATGCTTTTGTACAACAAATAGGTGCTCATAACGTTGCTACGCTTGAGGAAATGTCTGAACTTCATCTTTATGACTTTGGTATATTTATTGAGTTAATGCCTGATGAAGAAGAAAAAGCAATGCTTGAAAACAATATACAGATGTCTATTCAACAACAAAGTCTTGACATTGAAGATGCTATTGACATTAGAGAAATTAAAAATCTAAAACTTGCAAATCAAATATTAAAACTTAGAAGAGTTAAAAAGCAACAAAGAGATCAACAAGCTCAACAACAGAATATACAAGCACAAGCACAAGCTAATATGCAAACTCAACAAGCTGCTGCTCAAATGGAAATACAAAAAGACCAAGCTAAAGCACAAACACAAGCACAGCTTGAACAAATGAAAATGCAATTTGACATGCAGAAACAGGCTCAAGAAGTTGAGTACAAAAAACAACTTATGCAGTTAGAGTTTCAAATGAACATGCAACTCAAAAGCGTAGAGGTTGATGGTCAGAAATCAAAAGAAAAAGAAAAAGAAGATCGTAAAGACGAAAGAACTAGAATACAAGCATCACAACAAAGTGAGCTTATAGATCAAAGAAAAAGTGAAAAAGCACCTAAAAACTTTGAGTCCGCAGGTAATGATATACTAGGTAGCGGATTCAATTTAGGTAGTTTTGATCCAAGATAAAAATTATTAACTATTATTATATTATATTATGGCAAAAAAGAAAAAACAAGAAGTAGTCGAAAAGGCTGCTGAAGACAACGTAACAAAAGTTGATCTTAAAAAAACAAATCAAGATGACGGAGTCATCAAAGTAAATTTAGACAAACCACCAACACCAAAAGAAAATGAAACCACAGAAGAAGTTACAAAAGATAACGCTGACGATAACAGAGTGGTTGAACTCGTTAAAGATGCCGACACCACAGAAAAACAAGAAGAAGTACAACCGGAAGCTGAAACACAAGAAACTCCAGTATTAGAAGAAATAACTGAAGAAGAAGTTAAAGAAGAAACAGAAGAGCTAGCAAGCGAAGTTGAAGAAGCTGTTGCTGAAGCTCAAGAGACTGGAAAAGCAATACCTGAAAATTTACAAAAAGTTGTAGATTTTATGGAAGAAACTGGTGGTACACTAGAAGATTACGTACGTCTTAATCAAGACTATTCTAGTTATGACGATATGACAGTTCTTAGGGAATACTACAAACAAACAAAATCTCACTTAACAGATGATGAAATTAGTTTTCTAATGGAAGACTCTTTCTCATACGATGATGATGTTGATGAAGAGAGAGAGGTTAAGAAAAAGAAAATAGCGTTAAAAGAGCAAGTTGCCAACGCTAAAAGCCACCTAGACGGGCAAAAGTCTAAGTACTATGAAGAAATTAAGGCTGGTTCTAGGTTAACTACCGAACAACAAAAAGCTGTAAACTTCTTTAATAGATACAACAAAGAGTCGGAAGAGACTAATAAGATAGCGGAAAAACAAACTAACACTTTTAAATTAAAAACTAAAGAAGTTTTTAACGATAAATTCAAAGGTTTTGAATACAACGTCGGAGATAAGAGATATAGGTTTAATGTGAAAAATGCTAATGAAGTTAAAGAAACTCAAGGTGATATTAATAATTTTGTCAAGAAGTTCTTGAATAAAAATAATGAAATGTCAGATGCCAAAGGTTATCATAAATCTTTATTTACAGCAATGAATCCCGACGCTATTGCTAATCACTTTTATGAACAAGGAAAAACTGATGCTATGAAAGATAGTGTTGCTAAGGCTAAAAACGTAAGTATGGACCCTAGGCAATCATTTTCTAACGATAACACAAGTGGTCCAAAAGTAAGAGTGCTTAACGATGACACTTCTCCAGCTTTTAAATTTAAAATTAAAAACAAATAAATAACTAATTTAAAAAAACAAAATTATGGCAATTAATGGAGGTGATAATTTGAACAGTGTACCTGCTCCAAGAAAGCAAACACTTAATACAAATTATCTAGATTTTACTGGAACTGCGAACTCGTGGGGACAACAATATTTACCAGATCTTATGGAAAAAGAAGCTGAAGTTTTCGGACCGAGAACTATCTCAGGATTTCTTTCACAAGTAGGAGCTGAAGAGGCAATGCAATCTGATCAGGTTGTATGGTCTGAACAAGGAAGACTACATTTATCTTACAAAGGTAAAATACTTTCAGGAAGTGGTGGTACTACTGGTGCTACTGCGGTAAACGGACAAGCTCCTTGTACTGTAACAATAGAAAAAGACATTGATGGTAATGCTCTTCATTCTAATGGTCACGGTATTAGAGTTAATGATCTAGTTATCGTTTCTGATTCTACAAATGGTATCGTTAAATGTTTAGTTACAGGTACTGCAGCTACTACTATTAACGTATTACCTTACAACAGAGGTGCTGCTACTTTATCTGCTTCTGCTACGGCTGAATCAGTACGTGTATTAGTTTTTGGATCTGAGTATGGTAAAGGACAATCTTACGTTTCTGCTGCAGCTACAACTGCTTCAGATACAAGAGGTGCTAATGAGCCAAGATTCACAACTTTTACTAACAAGCCGATTATTATGAAAGATTACTACGAAGTATCAGGTTCTGATACATCTAGAATTGGATGGGTTGAAGTATCTGCTGAAAGTGGACAATCAGGTTACTTATGGTACTTGAAAGCTGAAGCTGACACTAGAGCTCGTTTTAATGATTACATTGAAATGGCAATGCTAGAAAGTGAACTTAATGACAGTTCTTCTGTTCTTGATGGTGCTACAGATTATATAGCTGGATCTGCTTCTGGTGATAATACTGTAGGTACTGAAGGTTTATTCGCTGCTATCGAATCAAGAGGTAACGTAACTACTGGTGTAACTGGTGTTAATGCTGCTACTGATTTAGCTGAATTTGATGCTATCTTAGCTGAGTTTGATAAGCAAGGTGCTATTGAAGAATACATGATGTTTGTTAACAGATCTACTAGCTTAGCTATGGACGATATGTTAGCTTCAATGAATTCTTACGGAGCTGGAGGTACTTCTTACGGAGTATTTAACAATTCTGAAGATATGGCATTAAACTTAGGTTTCACTGGTTTCAGAAGAGGATCTTACGACTTTTACAAGTCTGACTTTAGATACCTAAATGACTTAGCTACTAGAGGTGCTATCAACGCACAATCTTCTGCTAATGCAATTAGAGGTGTCATGATTCCTGCTGGTACTTCTTCAGTTTATGATCAAACTGTTGGACAAAGTATGAAGAGACCTTTCTTACATGTTCGTTATAGAGCTTCACAAACTGATGACCGAAGAATGAAAACTTGGGTTACTGGTTCTGTTGGTGCTGCTACAACAGCTTTAGATGCAATGCAATTACACTTCTTAACTGAAAGATGTTTAATTACACAAGGTGCTAACAATTTCATGTTAATGAAATAAGCACTGTTTATTATAAAGAACCGGGGCTTCGGCCTCGGTCCTTTTATTTATTAATTTTATTATATATTATATTATGGCAAAAAAACAAACAAAAGCCTCATACCAAGGAGATCCTGGCGATGAGCATATGGAAAAAGTATTACCGGTTATGGAAACTCCAAAACCAAAAAAAGTTACATCTACAAAACCAAAGTGGGAAATAAAAGATAGAGTGTATTATCTACAAGGTTCTAAAACACCTATATCTTACATGATGAAGAGTTCTGGAATATATTGGTTTGATGAAGAAGCTGGTTACGAAAGAGAATTAAAGTATTGTCAAAATCAAAAGACTTGTTTTGTTGATGAAATGAAAGGTGATCAAAGGTTAGAACATATAATTTTTAGAGACGGAAATCTTGTTGTACCTAAAGAACAAACAACTTTACAAAAGTTATTATCTTTATATCACCCACATAAAAATAAATTATTTTACGAGTATAATCCTATTAAAGAAGCTACTGATGAAGTAGAAATACTTGAGCTAGAAGCAGATGCAATTGTTGTAGCTAGAGATATGGAAATTGAAATAGCAGAAGCTATTATGCGTGTAGAAAAAGGTTCTGAAGTGTCTAAGATGAGTTCTAAGGAGCTTAAACGTGATTTGTTACTATTTGCTAGAAACAATCCTATGTTGTTCTTAGATTTAGCTCAAGATGATAATATTGTTCTTAGAAATTTTGGTATTAAAGCTGTAGAGCTTGGTATTCTTACTTTAAGTTCAGACCAAAGAAACTTTTTATGGGCATCAAACAACAGAGCTGTAATGACAGTTCCTTTTGATGAGCACCCATACACTGCTTTAGCACATTGGTTTAAGACTGATGAAGGTATGGAAATCTATTCAAATATAGAAAAAAGGTTAAATTAATCAAACTGTAGGAGCGGTCGCTCTCCGGGGCGACTGCAAACTACAATAAAGAAATTATGGTAAATATAGACAACGTATATCAAAAAGTATTAGCAATAGCTAATAAAGAACAAAGAGGTTATGTGACTCCACAAGAGTTTAACTTATTTGCCGACCAAGCTCAAATGCAAATTTTTGAGCAATACTTTTATGATTTAAGTCAATTTTTAAGATTACCAGGTAACGATACTAACTATTCTGATGCAGTTACAAATCTTGAAGAAAAAATTAGTATATTCGAGCGTTATGACAAAGTGTTTGAGGTTGGTAATAGTACTGGTGGTGTGCTTTTAGATCAAAGCACTGATTATTCTCGTATATATAGATTAGGTATGGTTAGAGTTAATTATAAAGGCGTGCAAGGTTTTGTAGTTGCTGACAAAATAAATCTAAAACAATTAATGACATACGGACAATCTCCACTAACAACTGGAAATAAACAAATGCCTTACTACACTTACTTTCAAAATAGAATTAAAATTTACCCATACCCATCACCTACACACGATAAAGTTTACATTAGTTATATTTTAAAACCAAACAACGCGTATTGGGGTTATAATGTTGTTGGTGAAAACGCTTTATGGGATCCAAACAAATCTAGTAACTTTGAATTACACTCTTCTGAAGAAAACGATTTAGTTGTAAAAATATTATCTTTAGCTGGTATATCTATGAAAGACGCTATACTGTACCAAGCAGCCGAACAACAAGACAGTAAAAATATTCAACAACAAAAACAATAATAAATGGCATTAATAGATCAAACACCAAGAGAGTATTATGAAGGTGCTGATGGTATTCAGAACAACGGAAACGGAGAATATGGTAGCTATCAATTTACTTCTATAAAAGATATTATAAGTAATTTTCTTATATCTTATGTAGGAGAAGATAAATTAATTCCAAAAATAAAAAGAATGGATGTTTCTTTTCACGCGCAAAGAGCATTACAAGAATTAAGCTTTGATACATTTAAATCTACAAAATCATACGAGCTTGAGGTACCAGCTACACTAACTTTACCCTTACCACAAGACTACGTTAACTACACTAAAATTTCTTCTATTGATTCTGCTGGAATAAAAAAAATACTATATCCTATTTCAAAAACATCAAATCCTACATCTTACCAACAAGATTCTGACGGTAAGTTAAAGTTTGAAGATAACATATATGAAAAAGTAAATCAGCAAGGAACTACAATTTACACAGAGTATGGTTTAACATCTAGAGATAAAGATGGTAACTACATAGGTAAAACATCTAGACAAGGAAAATTCAAGTCTGAAGTTCCTTTAGAAAAGTTTGTTGATGAAACAAGAGTAAATGTAACAGGTGAAACAAGAGTGAACCCTGGTAATGGTAACAATAATACTAATTATATTTTTTACGGTGGTGGTGGCGCACTTGATATGAAAATATTGTTTCATGGTGATTATCCAAACATAAAAGTTGGTCAATCAGTTTTTGGTCCTGGCATACCTGAGAATACAACCGTAGCTTCTGTGTTTCAAACTACAGGTGGTAACTATAGAGGTACTTCAATAACTATGACAAACCCAAAATATGAAGCTGACAATTTAAGAGCAAATCCAACAGGTGTAGCTGGAAGACCTACAGGTTTTATGGTAAAAAATACACAAGTTATAATTGTAGACCTAAACAAGCAGTCAGATAGTTGGAAAAATTATAAAGGAAACTCGTCAGGTGAAAACAACAAAGACAACAGTAGATTTAATTTACAAAGCGGAAGGTATGGTATAGATCCTGAATTTGCTCAATCAAACGGATCTTACTACATAGATAACAACACAGGACTTATTCACTTTAGTTCTTTTATGTCTGGAAAAACTGTAGTTGTAGATTATCTAAGTGACAGTCTTGGTACAGAGTCTGAAATGAAAGTTCATAAGTTTGCTGAAGATGCAATGTACAAATGTATAGCATACGCTATAATGTCTACTAGAGCAAATGTGCAAGAATATATTGTCCGTAGGTTTCAGAAAGATAAGTTTGCTTCTGTAAGAAAAGCAAAATTAAGATTATCAAATTTAAAACTAGAAGAATTATCACAAAATTTAAGAGGTAAATCTAAACAAATAAAACACTAATATATGCCGGAGATTAAAAACTTTTTTAATCAAGGTAAAATGAACAAAGACCTTGATGAAAGACTAGTGCCTAAAGGTGAATACAGACACGCTTTGAACATACAAATATCTTCTTCAGATGGTTCTGACGTAGGTACTGTTCAAAACTTGTTAGGTAATACTAAACTTTCTAGTTTTATAGGTTTAAACCCTGTTTGCGTAGGAGCTATTGCAGATGAAAAAAATAATTCTTTATATTGGTTTGTTAAAACGCATTACTACGATACTATAATAGAATATAAAAACAAAATACTTACGCCAGTTTTTGTTGATACTCAAAAAAATGTTTTAAAGTTTACTAACAATATTATAACAGGTATAAATATAATAGACAACTTGTTGTTTTTTACTGATAACTTCAGTGAACCTAAAAAAATTAATATTGATATTTGTAAACTTGGAACTTCTCCCCTTGGCTACATACACACTAATCTAGTGGTTCCAAAAAGAAATATTACTGCTGCTGATGAAATAAAAATTAGAGAAGAGCATATAACAGTAATTAAAAAATCCCCAAAACAAGCCTTATTAGTAAGAACTTCTAACGACGCAACGTCAACAGCGCATAAGTATTTTGCTTTTGTGAAGGACAACGGAGATCGATATGATGTTGGAGATGTATTTGTGCTTCAAGGTATTAATATTGCCTCTAGTGAAAGGTTTAAGCCAGGCGATAACTTATTGTTTTTACCTAGTACAAGTGGTGAGTCTTTACCGGAAGCTTATCTTTTTAGTGTTGAAGTTGTTGAAGACTTAAGTAACAAGCTTGCTTTTGTTGGTAGACATCCAAACAATACATATTCTTTAAAAGTTATAAGCTTTGCAGTTGACCCAGATGTAATAGCAATTACAAACCAAACTTATAATATTCAATTAAGAATAGAAAGACAAAAATTTTTTGAAGATAAGTTTGTAAGATTTAGTTATAGATACAAATATCAAGACGGTGAATATTCTTGTTTTGCTCCTTTTTCTAGATTAGCTTTTGAACCAAGTGGTTTAGGTTTTGATTATAACACAAAGAAAGCTTACAATATTTCAATGGAAAACAACATTGTTAAAGTGTCTCTTGAAAACTTTGTAGAATCAGACATACTGGAAAATGTGGTTGAGGTAGAGATATTATATAAAGATGCTAGTTCAAACTTAGTCTACTCTGTTGATAAAATTTCAAAAACAGATACTGTTGTTACTCAATTAGTTGATGAAAATGGTTTTGAAATAAGTTCTAACCACTGGGATGCAAATAGTTACGAAATAACATCTGATATTATATATGCTGTTCTTCCATCAAATCAATTGTTAAGACCTTTTGATGTTGTACCTAGAAAAGCATTGAGTCAAGAAATAACTGGTAACAGGCTTGTATATGGTAACTACGAACAAAATTATAACGTAAAAGATCTTGATGACAAACATTACAGGCCAATTATATCTTCTTGGTATGGAGAGAGGTATACACCTGACACTGTTAGAGTAGGAGATATTAAAGCACTAAAATCTTTAAAATCACTTAGGCAATATCAAGTTGGTGTTGCTTACTTAGATTCTTATGGTAGAGAAACACCTGTTTTTGCTAACACTTTATCAAGTTTTTCTATACCAAAAATAGAAGCTACTAGTTTTAATAAAATAGTTACTAGTTTTAATACTTCACATCCTAGCTGGGCAAGTGGTTTTAAGTTTTACGTCAAAGAAACATCTAGCGAGTACTACAACTTAGCTATGGATAGAGTGTATGAAGCAGAAGATGGTAACTTGTGGTTGTCATTTCCATCATCAGAAAGAAACAAGGTTGATGATGAAACATTTTTAATACTTAAAAAGTCAATTGATAATGATGCTTTAGTACGTGAAGAAGCCAAGTATAAAATTATATCAATTGATAACGAAGCTCCTGAATTTATAAAAACAATAAAAAAAGAAATAATATCTACTGCTGGAGATGTAAGTGTTGATAACACGTTTGTAAATTCTGATTCTAATGTAGTTCCTATAGCTGTATTTTTTGATGGAGCTGTTACGCCTGCTATAAATTCTAGAGTTTTTTCAATTAACAAAACAGAGTGGACTACACCCATTGACGGTGTAGAATTACCTGAGTTGTCTAAATTAGAAAACCCTATATCAATAACTTTTAAAAAATCAGTTGATAATAAATTTAGTAGAGAATATAAAATAGCAAGTTTAACTTTAAACAACGATATATATTCAATAACTTTAGACGAACCAATAAACGAAGCTGATGAGTGGATATATCCAGATCTTGTAGCAGCGCCAATTAACCCAACAGGTATTAACAAAGATACTAGTTTAACTGGGTTTGACATTGAATTAGAAATAGTAATACACGAGTTTATTGTTGAAAACAAGCCTGAGTTTGAAGGTAAATTTTTTGTAAAAATATTTAATGATGAAACTGCTAAACAAAAATTAATATCTCCTTCTTTGTCTTTGATCAGATACGAAACACTAGCTTCAGGTCAAGTATATTATTTTGCTGATGATTACGCTGTTGATGCTAGTGGTACAACTGGTAATATAAATACCGGTGGAGGTACTGCACTTTTAGAATACGATCAAGTGTACGGTTATTCTATAATCGCTCAACCTTTTATAGATTCTCCAGTTGATGCAAATCCTTATCCTGCACAAGGTGATATAACTGAATGGAGTACTCTTTTAAACCCAACAGGTTCAAGCGCTCCACAAGGAGAGTGGTTTGTAGATCAAGCTTATTATAGAGGACAAGCACCAACACAGTTTTTTGAACCTAATTTTGAAAGAGCTAGTACTCATTCAATGTTCTCTAACAGTACGGGTAGAGATGAACATGGAATTATAACTACGTCTAACTTTTACACAGGAACAACAATTGATTACTCTTGGGAACCAGCTGTTTTAGATTCTCTTACAAGAAAAATAAATGATCCTACATATACACAAGGTGTTTACACACAAAATGGCCAACAGTATATAGAGTTATCATATTCAAAACTAGATGCTGTTGAGCTTACTAATATAAGACCATCATCATCTCAACCAGTAGAAGAAGATCTTTCAGTATATGTTTCAAATTTTCAACACCTAGGAGGACAAACATTAAAAGGTATTTATAGTAAAAAAATATGGGAAGTTCCTAAAAGACATCAAAAATTTGTTTCCTCTTTACGTTCTGGTACAGTTTTTAGTTTTGAAGGAGATACAAAAAAACAATTTTATAAAATAGTAGGAAATCCAATAGTAGAAAGAAGATATAATCATACAAATGCACTAGATATGAAGTATGGTTTCCTTACTAAAGGAGTTGCAAATACAAGACTTAGCAGGGAAGTTACAAATCAATTTATTAGATCAGACAATAGAAGAATTACTTACAAAATTCCTATTAGACCTTTTGATAAAGAAACTCACCAACTACAAGACGGTAGTGTTCTTGATTTATCTGATTTTGGTGGTGGAAGTACAGAGCTTAATTTATTAGAAACTGCTACTGCTGGGTTTCCAGTAAGACTTACTCTTTTAAAAGAAAGACGAAGTGAAGGTGTTTCTTTAGCAACAAACAACCCTGCTATATGGGAAACTGTACCAAAAGAAAATGTAGATTTAGATATATATTATGAAGCAAGTTCAATATACCCAACGTCTTTAAGTGTAGATAATTTAAAAACTATTATTAAAAAAGGAATGCGGGTTGATTGCGAAAGAGCTGGAGTTGTACCTTTTACATACAGTGCAGGATTTGTAAGTGTAAAAGATATTAGTGCCAATGGAATACAGTTGAGTCAAGTTATTAGCGATGAAACAGTTCAAGAGGGTGATAGATTTTTATTTATTAACGAAGATGGTGGTTATGTAAAGCTTAAGTTTAAACAGTTTGTAGCTTCACATCAACTTGTAAGCCCTAACGATCCTAATGTATCGCTTGGTGATGTTTTAATTTTTGATGAAATATCAAATGAGTATGGACTTGACTGGTCTAATTGTTATTCTTTTGGTAACGGTGTTGAGTCAAACAGACTTAGAGATGACTTTAACGAGTCAACAATAGATAGAGGCGTTAAAGCTTCAGCGCCTATAGAAGGTACTTACGAAAAAGAAGTAAGAACTAATGGTTTAATATACTCTGGTATTTACAACTCAACTAGTGGTATAAATAATTTAAACCAATTTATAGCTGCAGAAAAAATAACAAAAGACTTAAACCCTACATACGGTAGTATACAAAAGTTGTTTAGTAGAAATACAGATTTAATTGCTTTTTGCGAAGATCGTGTAATAAAAGTATTAGCTAATAAAGATGCTGTTTTCAATGCAGATGGTAACCCTAACTTAATAGCAACTCAAAACGTTTTAGGACAATCAATACCTTTTAGTGGTGATTATGGTATATCAAAAAACCCAGAATCTTTTGCAAAAGAAAACTTTAGAGCTTATTTCACTGACAAATCAAGAGGTGCTGTTCTTAGATTGTCAATGGACGGGTTAACTGCAATATCTGAATATGGAATGTCTGATTACTTTTCAGACAACTTAAGGCTTAATACTGTGTTGCTCGGTAGTTACGATGGTGATAAAAATGAATATAATTTAACTTTTAAAGATTCTAGTACTACTGTTTCTTACAATGAGAAGGTTAGAGGTTGGACAAGTTTTAAATCATTTGTACCTGAGCAAAGTATTAGCATGTCTAGTGAGTATTATACTTTTAAACTAGGCCAGTTATATCAACAACATGTAGAAGTTGATAGTTCTGAAAATATAGTACCAAGAAACAATTTTTATGGAGATCAATACATTTCTTCTGTTGAGCTTTTATTAAACGACGCACCAGATACAGTTAAAGATTTTAAAACTTTAAGCTATGAAGGTAGTGATTCAAGAGTAACACCTGAAACAACTAACGTTGGTTCTGGTTATCATAATTTAATGGAAAAACCAGGTTGGTTTTCTACTTATGTAAAAACAAATAAAGACGAAGGTTATATTTCTGAGTTTGTTAAAAAAGAAGGCAAGTGGTTTAACTTTATAAAAGGAAATGACTTTATTACTAATGAAGACATTAATACAGAGTTTTTTACATATCAAGGTTTAGGTACAGCTATTGGAGTTGCTGTAGATGAAACTTTATACATTACAACTACAGTTATAAACCCACCACCTCCACCAGATCCAAACAATGATATAACTGGTTGTATGGATCCAAATGCTACTAACTACGATCCATTAGCTAATGTAGATGATTTTCCGTCTTGCGTATACCCACCACCACCTCCACCACCAGATTTACCACCTGTACCTGTATTTGGTTGTACAAACTCTAATGCAATTAACTACAACCCATTAGCTACCGTTGATGATGGTTCTTGTACTCTACCAGGTTTAATAATAAACGATACTAATGATAACGATTAAAATTAAATAAAATGTCACATACTTTTGGACCTTTCGGTTTTCCTCAATTTCCTTTTCATATTCAGTCACAAACATTTAATACTAACAATTTATACACTGTAGACGTTGTAAATGATCCTAACGTTACTTCAAACAGTAATATTGATAGTGCACAGCTAACTCCAACTGGTGAGCCTTTTTATACTATTAGTATAAGACCTAACGATTATAATCAATTAATATGTTCTGGTGATTTTACAATTGATGGCTTGTCAAGCAATTGGGTGTACAACACTGACTATGCGATACCAGGAACTAATATAATTGCTGGCCCAAATCCTTGCTATCCAGTTGATCCGCCTTGGTATGGTGTTTCTAGTGGCCAACACCTTCAACATTCTACAACTCACGATTATATATTAAAAGGACTTGGAGCTAATAGCTGTTGGGGACCTAATAGTACTAGTGGCAATAATTTTGTAGGTACTGCTGAAACTTATAGATTTAACGGTCCTTTTGTTTTTGACAACTCAACATATTGTGACGGTGATTTTATAACTTCAAATGACCCAGTTACTTGGAGAAAAATAATATTAGTAGATATTTACCAGCTTGGACTAGGTAATTATTTAGGCACAAACTATACACCAGCGCTAGAACCTGACTTAGAAAAATGGATAATAACAACTCCAAAAGATTTTCCTAATAATCAATTTAATATTCAATTAAAATCTATTCATAATGGTTACCCTGCTTTTGTAAGGGCTTTTGTTTTTCCTGAGTATCACCCAACAAATATTTTAGAACCTATAATGGCTGTTAACATAGATATTGATCTTATTGCTCCTGTTAACGGTTGTACTGATCAAAGCGCTAACAACTACGATGCAACAGCTAATAGAAACGATGGCTCTTGTGTTTATCCACCTCCACCAGAATATACTATTACAATATCAGACGGTGGTGGAATTGGTGGTCCTTATACAGATGAGTATACAAATAATACTTTTGCAGGAACTGCGCCAGGCAGAAATTTAGTTTGGAACAACGATGGTAGTGATGTTGTTTTAGCTAACACTTATGCAGCTGGCACGTTGGTTAACGAAACCGTACAAATAGACTTAACGCCACAATTAGATCAAAACGGTGACATAACTGTATTTAATTTTTCTTCTGGCACTCCTGGTGGTAATATACCGATGACTTTAGGTTACTCAAATAGAGGTACTGATTGGGGAGACGCTAAAAACAACTTAACAGGTGCCAGTATTAGAATTTCAAATACAGGTAATCCAACTATTATTAGAGTAGGGTCTTTGGCTGGTGTTCCTCAAGAATTTTCCGAGTGGCACGTAGCACCTGATCCAACAGGTTATCAACCAGAAAAAACTACAGTTTTTGATGTTAACCCTGGCAACGGAACTTATACAGCTAAAATTGTCACTGTTGACATGTTGGGTAACTATATAGATGTAACCGCTGGTATTAGCAATCCAAGTTCTACTCATAGTGGTATTTCTATTGTTGAACATAACTACGTTACTGGATCTCCTGAAATTACAGCACAACCAGCCTTAGAGCACTTTCCTTACAAGTTACAGCTTGTTATTGAAATAAAAGATTTTGTAATGCCAAGTGAAAATGTTGATGTTGCTGTAGTTATAGATCATAATACAGAAAATCAAGGTGATCCTAACTGGACTTTACCAAACCCTACTCCTGGTTGTACAGATCCAACAGCTTTAAATTATGACCCTGCAGCTAATATAGATGATGGATCATGTATCTTACCTATTTACGGTTGTACACAACATCAAGCTACAAATTACGATCCTTTGGCTAATGTTGACGATGGGTCATGCACTTACCCAACTGGTAGTAAAATTCTTTGCGCAACTATATACGAATCAACAGGTTTAACTGACTGGGAAGAAAAAAGTAGACTGTGGAATATACATTTAAACAAGCATTTAACAAAGTATCATCAAGTTGGTTACCACGTTCTATTTTATAAGTTTACTTTACTTATGAAAAAGTATAAAACGATATTTAAACTAGGCAAGTACATGACAATACAAAGATCAAAAGATTTGGAAGCTGTAATGAATAATAAAAAAAGATATTTACCTGGCATGGTTATAAGGTATATTTTCGAGCCAATATGTTACGTTGTAGGTTTAATAAAATCAAAAATATAAAATGATAATACAAGCTTTTAACATAGACACTTCTAACAAAACTTCTAATCTATCTAGTAGTAGACCGTATCAAGTTATTGGAGAACCTGGTTCTACGTTTCATATGATTGTGCAAGACAGTAGTGGGAATTATTATAATTTTCCAGAAAACACTATTACTAACGTTGAACAAAACTCTTTTCAACCAGCACCAACTTTTTCCGCAACCGCAAGCAACTTGTTTAACAAACAAATACCTTCAAGTGGTGTTTATGATGGCGTTGTAGTGTTTCCAGTAGGAGGTGGTGATAAAAATTTTAGAATTATTATAGCAGCTGGTAATAACACTAGTTTTGATGAAGAAGTTTTTGCAAACAAAAAAGTTTTTATTAGCGAAAAAATAAATCAATACGCGGGAACTGCAATTACCTTTTCAATAACACACTCTAGCTCTGCAGTTGTTGAGCCAAGTAGTATTCTTTTTAAAGGTTCAAGCAGTCAATCAGACGTTAAGACAACGTCAGTAAAACAAACAATAAACTGGCCTTTCACTTTGTCTTCAGGCGCTGCAACTATTCTTCGCCAACCTCAAATAAACGATTTTGAATTTACAATTACTAGACCTGCTGTTTCTACTGTAAATGCAGCTTACATAGAGCTTGATGATATAAGAGGCATATCTAAAGGCATGATAGTTTCAGGTGAAGGTCTTACTGATAGAACTGTATTAAGTACAATACCTGGTTTTAAAGATTTTCAAAACTCAACAATAAGCAATACTGTTTATAAAATACCAGTAAAAATAAACGATGAAGGAGATGGTATTGATAACTCTAATGGTGGTACCGTTATTATAAGCTCAGCTCTTAATTATGAAGCAACTCATAGTTTTGTTTTTTTAGGAAAAGGGTTGGCGATACAAAAAGCTAACAATACAAGGTACGTAATTAGAAATTTTAAAATAGAACTTGATGACGTTGTAACAACTACAACCGCAGCTGTTCCAGATGCCGTTATACATTGTACTAGTGCAAACGGTATAAAACCGCAAGCTCAATACACTGTTAATGGTAATAGACCGTTGCAATCAACTGTTAAAGTAGACGAAGCTGTTACTGATGTTTTTATAGGTCAAATACTACAAGCTATGTCTTCAGGAACTTTAATAGGCTTGCCAACCGTAACAAGTGTTGACACTGACAACAAGTTAATAACCCTGTCTTCTACGCAGACTTTTGTAAACGATGCTGTTTTAACTTTTTCAAATAGCGTTGTAAAAGGTATTGGTATAAAAAATGCAACAACAGACCCTTATGTGGTTAGCATAAGTTCAAACGATGTAACAGTAAATGCTAATCAAGACATTGAAAGTGGCGCTACAGTTACTTTTATTAACAGTAGTAGATCTGGAAAAATTACTGGTGAAATAGAATTATTAGAGTATGGTGATGATTCTTTAACGCTTGATCTTAATTTTGATAACATATTAAAAGTAGTATAAAATGCAGATAACATTAACTTTACAAAACGAATTAAATATATCTTTATCTATTGGTGATACAGTATGGTACACTTCGCTATTGATGGCAGGTGGTTATGAAGTGTCAGATACAAGTAGTATATTAAAGCTAGGTACAGTAGAAAACGTAAATAGAGAAACTAAAACAATACAGGTTAGTAGACCACATGACCCTAATGATCCTAACTACACAGGTCCGCCTCAAGTCCCACCTTCACATTATTTAATGTTTTCAAAACCAAACACGTTTAATACAAGCAGTTTAAAGGGTTATTATGCAGAGATAAGATTAGATAATAATTCAACTAAAAAAGTAGAACTTTTTGCTGTAGGATCAGAAATAACACAAAGTAGTAAATAACGCATAAAAAGTGTAATTATAAATAAATAAAACAAGAACATATGGCAGTAGGTATAAAAAATAAAGAAGTTGCAACTAGCTCTAGCAAAGCGTCTCCAGCTAAATTTGGATTTTTAAAAAATTTATTTGCTGGTAAAGGTAATATAAAAAGATTAAAAGAAGCTGAAAAAACTTACAAGTCACAAATGAAGGATTATCAAGATTTTACTTTTGAAAATCCATTTGCAGAAAATGCTTTTGCTAATATGGAAAATCCATTTGAAGACTTAACTATAAATCAAAAACAAGCTAATTTTCAATCCCAACAAAATCAACAAAGTCAAGCTAATATACTAGATGCTTTACGTTCTGGTGGACAGTTTAATGCTGGTAACATACAAGCTCTATCAAATCAAAGCGCTCAGGCAACTCAAAGAGCCTCTGCTAGCATAGGGCAACAAGAAGCAGAGAACAGAAGAATGACAGCGCAAGGAGCTGCAAGAAACCAAACTATGGAAAGACAAGGTATACAACAACAGCAAAAAGGTGCGGCGATGGTACAAGGTATGGAGTTTGATAGACAAGCCACAACACTTGGTATGTCTATGCAGATGGTAGGTAATGCACAAGATGCTATTGCAGCTAACAAAGCTATGTGGGGTAATATTATTAGTGGAGTTACAAGTGCTTTTGTAGGTGGTGGTATGAGTAACATGGGAGAGACTGGTAAGTTTTTTGGACAAAAATAAATAAACTATGGGAGCAGATCAAAATTTAATAAGAGCGGCAGCGCAAATGGGGCCAAAGCCATTTGATTATAGCGGTATAATGAAAGCTATATCTAGCATTGGTACATTTATGTCACAAAAAAATGCTATAGCACAAGAAGTGTTATCTCAAGGTAGAAAAGCATTTAGAGCAATGCCATCAGAAGTGTTTGAAGGTAAATACGGCGAGGCTAATTTAGATTTTATTACAAACAAAAGAGATCAATATGCGGCAGCGCACGAAACAATGAGAAAAGCTCTTCCTAGTAGTAAGAAATATAAAAACGCTGCTAGAACTGTTAACAGTATAAAAACAATTTTAGAAAACAACAAAGCAGGTCTTATCAAGTGGGAAGAAATAAGAGAAAGAGCTGAGAGCGGAGACCTTTTAAATAACATGTCAAAAGGTAATAGCAGCATGTCTCACAATAGAACACTAGACATTACTACCAACTCAACTACTGGTAGTTTAAATTCAAACATTGTTTTTGGTGATAATGGTATTACGTTTTACGACGATGAAATGAATCTGGATATTAGCATTGATGATATTTTAAATGGCTACAAAGAAAAAAGTCCTTATTTAGACGATGCTTCTAGAGATGTTATTGCAGTTATTGATAAGTACGGTAAAAAACCTGCTCAAGGTGAAGATCCACTGGATATGGACGATGCTAAGGCTGAGATTGATGCTATTCTTAATGAAACTGGTAGTACTAAAAATGGCGGTTTTAATAGTATTCGTAGTTTAGCTTATGACTTTACTTACGGTGGTCAATCGTTTATAACAAGTGAATCAGACTCTATTTTACAAATGACAGATCAAGAATTTGTAGCTGCAAACCCTGAAAGTGAGCCAGATGAAATACTTATGATGAAACAAAACTTGCTAGCAGATGCTTATGGTACAAATAATACTAAAGAGTTAAGAGCAGGTTTGCAAGGTTGGTTGTATGGTCTTGTTGAGGAGAAATATAACAAAACAGAACCTTCAAAAACCAGTAACGATAAAACTAGTGTAATGCTACCTATTTCTCGTAGACTTTACTTTGACGATGAACCAAGGCTTGTTAGGATAATGGAAGGTAAGGAAAGTAAAGAGAGAACATTTAATATTGGCGATATTAGTTTTGATTATGTAGGAAATAAGTGGAGAAGCAATTTTAATGGTAGTATGTTACCAGTAGAAGGTAATGGTCAGAGTGTAAAAGACGGTAGCGGTCAAGCCTTGTACAATCAGCTAGGTCAACGCGATGCTTTTAAGTTCTTATTATTACCAACATACAATAAATAATAAACATGCCTGAATACAAAATTGGTGAAAACATATTTGATGAAAAAACAATCCTCGTTGGCGCTGAGCAAGAAAGCTTAAGTATTGATGAGTATGTTAAAAAGTACAATATTGAAATTGATGGTGTTCCTACTTTAGAGTCAAAAATAACAAGGGCACCTAAAAATCCACAAGAAGCTACTCAAAGTGCTTTTGAGATTAAAAACAGTATAACTAAAGACAGTGACGAAGTAAAAGAAGTTTTAGCTGAAAAGTACTTTAACTTGTCAAATATGGAAAGGCCAGAAACAGACTGGCAAACTAGACCAAGATTTTCTGGAAACCTAAGTTCTGACATATATAAAAATGATTTAGAAACTGACTTAAAAAATTATTTTGCAACTAACGTTCCTTTTGTTGGTCCAGACAAATATGAAAGCTACAATAAGTATAGAGTGAATGATCCTGAGTTTGATATTTTAAGTTTAGTTAGCAATGCAGAGATTAAATCTGTTTTAAAAGAACAACAAAAAAGAGCGGTTCAGTTATACATTGCTGACATTGACAATGCGGATATTAGAAAAGTAGCATCTGCAAACCTCATGGACGGAGTGTATGACGAAATGGACGCTACATCTGTAAACCCTAAAACTGGTAACCTATGGGTTGACGAATACACAACAGCTTTAACAAACGATAGAGAGACATTATATCCAGATGACTTTAAAGATGATGTTGATGAAGAACCAAAAACAAAATCAATATATGATGTTTATCGCCCTGTTTATGGTCAAGCTTTTTCTGAGGCTTCTACGGAAAAAAATAAGCGTCCTTTAAAAACAGCTATATACAAAGGGCAAGGAAAAGCAAATATTGTTTTAAAAAATTATCTTGACTTTAAAATAAATGAAATTATTACGGTTAAAGAAAATTACAAAACAACTTCTGCTGCGTTTAACAATACTGTGCTTACTGAAATTGTTCCTGAAGTAGAAAGCTTAGTTAGTCAAATTCAAGATTTAAATATAAAACCAACATCTTCAAGCCAAGATAGATCAAAAGCTTTATCTTTATACAATCAATACGAGAGTGTAATGGAAGAATACAGAACTTCACTTTCAAACCAAAGATTAACCGCAGAGGCAATAGATTTAAGTACGGAAGATTTTCTTTCATCAACAAGTAAAATAGATGACACTGAGTTTATGGCTCAAGCTTTTATGCTAGACTACTCAATGAGTGGAGGTATGCAGTTGTCTATGGAAAAAGGTTTAATTGATATGATTGGGCTTGGTGTAAAAGCTCTTGATTATTTAGAAGAAATACCTGAAGCGTTGATTGCTCCAGCTTATGAATTTGATACTGGTGAAGAGTTTGAAATTGAGTTTTTTGGAAACATACACAAAGACGTTATAGACTATCAAGAAAGCTTACAGCAACACACACAAGCATCAAGACCTTTAAACATAAAGTGGCAAGACGTAAAGTTTTCTGGTCCAGATCAAAATTTTGGAGAAGCAGCAAATCAGCTATTTGCAAACAATATATTTAGCATTGGCTCTGCTCTTACATATGGTGGTGTTATCTCTCTTGGAGGAAAAGCTGTTGTAGCTCCGGCAACAAAATATCTTACTAGGCTGTTTTTTGGATTAGAAGGTGGTGCAAAGCTTTCTGAAATGGAAATAAGTCAAAAAAATGCACAAACAAATATAGACTTTTATACTAACGAGTTAAAAAACGCTACTACAGAAGACGAAAGAATTAGTATTTTAAAACAACTAGAGGCTTCTAGAGCTGAAATGAATGTTTCAGAGTATCAAAAGGCTTTTAGCTCTATCCTGTATGGTGGTATTGCTGCTTATGCAGAGAAATTTGGTACAATGTCTTATGTACAAAAACTAGCTTTACTAAACAAAAGTGATATTGTTGGAGTTACATTTGGTAACGCATTAAGAGGTGCTGGAGGATTTGGTTATAACACTGGTATAGAGTATATTGAAGAAGCAATGACGCAGGTTGGTCATAATTTAGTTGATTACGGAGTTTTAGGCAAAGACGTTGGTTTGGTTGATGGTATTGACGCAGAGTTTAATATGAACGTATTGTTCTCTACAATGGCAATACAAGGACCTTCTACTACTAGTAATGTTTTTAACGCTATAAGAAGTGATGTTCTTACAAGGCAAGAAATAAATGCTAATCAAAAAAGAAGTAGTGAGTTTGCTGAAATTGCAAAAGAACTAGAAGTTTTATACAAAGGTCCTAATGTTCAAAAAACAGATTTAGAGCTTTACCTGCAAAGTGAATTAATGAGAATAATGCGAGAAGCTCAAGTTCAAGACGCTGAAGTTTTTGCTGATGTTTCTAACATGTCTAACGAAAATATATTTTCACTATTCGAAGCTCAAAGAAAAAAGCGTGTTTTAAGAAAGCAAGGTCAAAGTGTTGGTTCAGCACAGTCAGGTCAAAAGTACAGCAAGACAGCTAATAAAAAAATAAAAGCAATACAAAAACAGATTGATGATATTGATCAAGAAGTTGCTGGTTTAAGAAACACTACAAAAATTAATCAAAAACAAAAAGTTGATAATCTAGTTGAATTAATGCCTAAAGACTCAAAAGCTAAAGCAGAAGATTATTTCTACTTTGGTAAGTATATGGAAAGCATGTCTATGACGCTAGGTCTAGGTGGTAGTGTATTAAATGTAGATACCTTTGAAGATGTTGAGGCTTTGTTAAAAGAAAAAGGCGCAACACAAGAACAGATAGAAGAATACATGCGTGGCTTTAGAGATAGAGGCGCTAACGCTAGTTTTTTTGGTAACGATATAATTGTTGTTGAACAAAACGTAGTAAGAAATATAATTAACGCACCAACTAGCTATGACAAATCTGCTATGGCTTATTCTGTGTTTCATGAGCTTACACACTTAAACGATTCAAGAACAAAGTTATTTGAAGATATTGAAATGAGCGGCATGAATGATGCTGTTATAGCAGATGTAGAGCTTTTACTAGAACAAATAAAAGAGACTAACGCAGACGTGTATAGCAGCGTGTTGAATAGATTGAACAACTACAAGTCTAAAGGTAAAGAGGCTTACTTAAGAGAGTTAACACCTATACTTGCAGAGCTTCAAGATGCTGGTTTAATAAAAGAAGGAAGAAGTTTTATGGTTTCGTTAAAGCTTATGCTAAATGAAGCTATCAACAAGTATCACGACGGTAAACAACCTATGTATTTTAAGCTTAACTCTGCTGAGGATATAAACGCGTATATTTCTAGTTTTAGAAAAGGCGTAAGAGACAATAACTTGATAGTGTCTGGCACAACACCCGAAGGTGATCCAGTGTTTTCTGAAGATACACAAAGAACACCTGAGAAGTTAATAAGACAAATTAAAAAACTTAGTAAACTTCCTAATTTTAAAGATAATCCTCAGTATAGAAAAGATTACGCGGAATTACTAGCTCAATATAATTTATTAGCTTTAACTGCTATAAAGTTTGATGATAGAGTTGGTGATATACCTAGAAAAAACGTTGTGTCTGCTTTATCTGTTTACTTACCTGGTCTTATAACAAGATACGTTTCTGGAAAAGGTAAATTTTCTACATTTGTAACTGCAAATATAAAACCTAAAGATGACACTATATACGAAGAGGCTAAAATACTAAGTATTCGTGACAGCGTTAAGCTTGATGATCCAAACATAAAAGATCTTGCTGGTGATGTAAACGATACAGCAAACACGCAAGAAACTTTTGTTCAAAAAATAGATATGTTTGAAGACTTTAGTATTGTGTCTACAAAGTCTGACAATATAAAGTCTAAAATAAAAGTAAAAAAAGGTGATACTTTTAAAGAAGTAATTTCTGAAAACGCTGGTAAAGTTGGTGAAATTATATTTGACATACCTGCTGATAAAATTATGAAAGGTGGAGCTAACTTAGCTTTAGTTACAACATATAAAGAAGGTATGCCAATACCTGCTGAAGCACAAAGCATACAGAGAGTTTTTAACGCTGGTGAAAATACTAGTAAATTTCTTAAAACTTTACCTTTGCTAAATGTTACTAGAAAAACAGCTGATGTAAATAAGATAGGTGAAAACATAGACGTATCAAGAGAGGTTTATGGTAGAGCTATTGGCTTGAAAGGTTTAGTAATGGATTATTTTTACGAAGACTACACAGATCCAAAAGCCACTAGCAAAGACCCAAAAACTAAGTTAGAAGCCGAAACATCGCCTGCTGGTAGAAGCTTAGGTTTATCAAGCCAAACACCTGTTAAGATATTAAAGCCTCAGTTTAGAAATCCTAAACCTGAAACTATTGAAAAACTTAAAAAAGATTTAGGTATAACACCTAAAAACGAGCTAAACGAATACAATAGAGACATTGGTCAGTTTTTAAAAGGCGTTGCAAAAACGTTTGCAATAGGCGTAGCGTTATCTGGTGCTCAAAGAAAACTAGAACAAGCAGGCGCTTCTAAATCAGATATAGCTAAAGTTACAACTGCACAGGGCAAAGCGGCTTTTAGTGAAGCATTTACAGAGGTTGATGGTTTGATGGTGAAAAACACTCTTGAGCTAGAAGAAAAAGGTATAGACAATGTTCTACAAGCTAGAGGTCAAAAAAAGACATATGACTTAAAAACTAAAGCTGGAAGAGAAAACTTTTTAAAATCAATGCCAACTCAGCTATTCCCACACATGCCAAAAGAGTTTTGGATAAAAGACGGTATTGATGTGTTTACTGGTAGTAACAAAAACTACGGCGTTAGTATGAGTGAGTTTAAAAAAGATGGTACTAGAAACCTTGATTACAGTAAAGAAGCTGCTGAAGCTTATAACAAGTTTAGAAATGATGTTAGAGAACTTGCTCAGAATACTGAAGATAGTGTATTTGGCAAACCAATTGAAATTAAAAACGAAAAAGGCGAGGTAATACAAAAAGCAAACTGGAATATTGTTAAAAACTACGGAACAATATTTGGTACTAAAACAAGTTATAGAACAAAACTTGCAAAAAAGAAAATTATAGAACAGTGGAATAAAGATATAGCTTTAATACACAAGGTTATGTGGGAGCGTTTTAACACTGCTATAACTCAAGATGAAACTGGCGAAGCTGTTAGAGCTATAGGTAGTTATTTGAAGCTTACTGCAAACGATAAAAAATCTTGGCATAGGCTTGGCGCTCAAATAGCTGGTTATTCTTTAAAAATAACAGGTGATAAAATAGAGTTTGAACACGCTATGCCTGCTACAGCCGCTTATTTATATTTAATGAACAGCATATTAGATGAGCGTGTTGATTCTTTTGAAGTTGCTTATGATCTTGTTATTAAAAACTACAAGTTAATAGTTTTAGACAAAGCTATGGACAAGAAGTTAACTAAGGCAAGAACTGATAGAGGATATAGTTTGCAAAAACGTATGCCAGACAACTGGAGTGTTCTTAACAATAATTGGTGGGAAAGATATTTTAATGAAATAGTTTTCAATGCAGATGGTGTTGGTATTGATCCTAACTCAATAGTAGGTTTAGATGGTAAAACAACGTTTGCAACAATGTTTAACGTTAATAGTTCTGGAATTAATAAAGCTTTAAACACTGAAGTTAAACAAAGACAAGCGTTTTCTGAAGCTGTTACTAATGCTAGAGGATATAATAAAAACACAAAAGCAAGAGGTATGAGTGCTTTTGATTTTGACGAAACAGTTGGGTTTAGTAATAATTTTGTTATAGCAACTAAAGACGGTGAAGTAAAACGTATAGCTTCTGACCGTTGGCCTTTTGTTGGTGATCAACTTGTTAAAGAAGGTTGGAAAATGGACTTTACAGATTTTAATAAAGTTACTGATGGAAAACCAGGTCCACTAATGCAAAAAATGAAAAACCAAATTCAAAAGTTTGGTCCTGAAAACGTGTTTATATTAACAGCAAGAGCGCCTGAAAGCCAAGGAGCAATACATGAATACTTGAAAAGCGAAGGTATAAATATACCTTTAAAAAATATAACTGGTTTAGGTAATAGTACTGGTGAAGCTAAAGCGCTTTGGATGTTAAACAAGTTTGCAGAAGGTTATAACGACATGTATTTTGTAGATGACGCCTTGCCAAACGTTGCGGCTGTTAAAAACGTTTTAGAACAATTAGATATAAAATCAAAAGTTGTACAAGCAAAAATTAATTTTAGTGAAGGACTAGGTACTGAGTTTAATAAAGTTTTAGAAGAAGTCAAAGGTATAGACGCTGCTAAAAGATTTAGCGCTGTAAAAGCTAGAAAGCGTGGAGCTGGTAAAGGTAAGTTTAGATTATTTATACCACCTTCACACGAGGATTTTGTAGGGCTACTATATAATTTTATAGGTAAAGGTGCTTTAGGTAACAGTCATAGAGCTTTTTTTGAAAAAGCTTTAGTTAGACCTTTAAACACTGCTTTTAGAGAATTAAATGCTGCAAAACAATCTATAGCAAATGACTACGCAAATTTAAAAAAGCTAAATCCTGAGACAAATAAAAAGTTAAACAATAAAATAGAAAAAACAAAAAATGATTACACATATGCTGATGCTGTAAGAGTTTATTTGTGGAATAAGTTTGGTTATGATATACCTGGTTTAAGCAAGTCTGACCAAGATCTATTAGTTTCTATTGTTATAGAAGATCAAGAAATGAGATCGTTTGCTGAAGCTGTTAGCACTATCTCAAGAAAAGATAAATATATTAAACCAAGTGAGGTTTGGGAAGTTGGTGACATAAGAACTGATTTAATACAAGCTACTGACGGTGTTAATAGAGAGCCATTTTTTGCAGAGTTCAATAACAATGTTAAAGAAATATTTAACACAGAGAATTTAAATAAAATAGAAGCTGTTTATGGTGAAAACTTAAGAGAAGCTTTAGAAGATATGATTTATAGAATTAGTACAGGTACAAGAAGACCACAAGGTACTAATAAAAATGTAAATAGATTTTTAGATTATTTACAAGCTTCTATAGGTGGTGTGATGTTCTTTAACATGCGTTCTTCTATACTGCAGCAATTATCTGTTGTTAACTTTTTAAACTTTGAAGACAACAATTTGTTTGCTGCTGGTAAAGCTTTTGCAGATCAAAAACAGTATTGGAAAGACTGGTCGATGATATTTAACTCAGACATGTTAAAGCAAAGACGTGGTGGTTTAACGATGGATGTTAACTATCAAGACATAGCTAGTTACGCTAGTAGATCAAAACAACCGGTAAGATCTATAATAAAAAGGTTACTAGCTTTAGGTTTTACACCAACACAAATATCTGATAGTATGGCTATTGCCTCTGGTGGTGCAACTTTTTATAGAAATAGAGTAAACAAATATGTTAAAGAAGGTTTAAGTCAAAAAGAAGCAGAAAATAAAGCTTTTGAAGATTTTCAAATAGTAGCAGAATCTACACAGCAGTCCGCAAGACCTGACATGACTTCGTCTCAACAAAACTCCGTGTTAGGCTGGTTTATACTAGGTTTTCAAAATGTTACTTCACAATACAATAGAATAATTAAAAAATCTGGTAGTGATCTTATAAACAGAAGAATATCGCCTCCATACTCAGATCAAAAAACAAGCGATATGGCTAACGTTTCTAGAATACTTTACTATGGTATGGTTCAGAATATAGTTTTCTATACTTTACAAACTGCTTTGTTTGCCGCTATGTTTAATGATGACGAAGATGATGAAGCTTTTTTAAAGAAAAGAGGTAGAGTTTTAAATGGTACTTTAGATAGTTTACTTAGAGGATCTGGAGTTTTTGGTGCTATTGTGTCTACATTAAAAAATGCTGCTTTTGCGTTTTTAAGTGAAAGAACTAAAACATATAATCCTGACGAAAGTAATGTGTTAGTTGAGTTGTTAAACGTGTCTCCACCTCTTGGTATTAAAGCTAGGAAAATAGTTGGAGCTGAAAAAACACTTAACTTTGATAGAAAAGTTATATCACACATGAAAACTTTTGATATTGACAACCCTGTTTGGTCCGCAGCTACAAGTTACAC
>Ga0209634_1000536_pt1 | contig 29489 bp, 38 predicted proteins | sample LinPmetageLP40_FD_184043 | JGI IMG/M metagenome (GOLD analysis project Ga0209634, IMG submission 184043) | Marine viral communities from the Pacific Ocean - LP-40 (SPAdes) (version 2) | ecosystem: Environmental > Aquatic > Marine > Oceanic | place: Pacific Ocean | collected 2010-08-26 | reverse complement strand
TGAGAGATCAAATGACAATGTCTGTTGCCAGATTCTCATTTGAAAAGAACGTAGGTAATGAAGCAAATATTAATAGACCAAGAGAAGGGGATATGTTATACTTCCCACTTACCAAAGGTTTATTCACAATCCAATTTGTAGAACATGAACCAGTATTCTATCAAATGGGCGCACTTCAGTTCTATGAACTACGAACAGAGAAATTTGAATATGCTGGAGAAAGATTAAACACTGGCATACAAGAGATTGATAAGTTAGAAGATAACAAGTCATTCGATTCTGGTTTAGAATCACAATGGATGATGGAAGGTATTGTAGGAAACGAAGAACCGATCCATGATGAGACAGGCGAAAGAATATTGTTAGAAGGATATACAGAAAACGTATTAGATGATATTGCTGCTAGTGAGAATACATTTATTGAAACACAGGCAGATAACTTTATAGACTTTACGGACGCAGATCCGTTTAGTGAGGGTGGAAACTACTAATGTTAGGTCACGATTATTACCATGAGTCAATCCGTAAGTATGTAATATACTTTGGTACTATGTTTAATGACTTACGTATTAAAAGAAGAAACACTGATGGCAATGTGATACAAAATATCAAAGTGCCAGTTACATATGCACCTAGAGAAAAGATGACTTCAAGGTTAGAAGGCAACTTAGATTTACAAAACCAAGAATCTATATTGCTACCAAGAATATCTTTTGAAATGGTTTCACTTCAATACGCACCAGAAAGAAAATTGAATACGTTGAATAGATATAGTTCTGTTGATGCAGCTGATGGCAATAAAAAGAAAAGCATGTGGCAACCAGTACCATACGATATTAACTTCGACTTAAATTTATACGTAAAGTATGCAGAAGATGGAACTCAATTACTTGAGCAGATACTTCCTTTCTTTACACCAGAGTGGACAGGAACACTTAACTTAATTCCTGAAATGGATATTAAAATGGACGTACCTATTGTTCTTCAAAGTATGTCATCACAGGATACCTATGAAGGTGACTATGAGACAAGAAGGGCATTGATATGGAATCTGAATTTTGTTATGAAGGCTTATATGTTCGGACCAGTGACTTCGGCGTCAGTGATCAAAGAAGCAAACGTACAATTCTTCACAGCTAACAGCACAAGCGGTTATGCAAATACACCAGTAGCTGCTGTTAAGACAAAACCAGGATTAGATCAATTCAGGAATCCAACCACAAATGCTGCAACAACAATAGCAGTAGGTGGTATCTACAGTAATGATAACTATGCCGTGATAACGGATTTTGAGGACTACTTTAATGGCGAAACCGACCCAACCTAATTTCGACAAAGGTGCTAACAAGCAAACTATCGACAATTCAGAAGACGATACTATAGCAAATGCTTTGGACTTAGATCCCATTGCAGACTTTCTGCCGGCAGAAAAAAAGGTAGTAGATGTTGTCCACAAAGATGAAAAGATGGAGAATATAGAGAACGATTACAAATATGCTAGAGAGAATCTCTATAATGTAATCGAAAGAGGCACAGATGCTCTTAATGGTATTGTAGACTTAGCACAACAAAGTCAACATCCTAGATCATTTGAAGTAGTGGCTGACTTAATTAGAACATTGTCAGCAGCCAATAAAGATTTACTTTCAATTCAAAAACAAGTAAAGGACCTACAGCCAGAAGCAGATAAACCAAAGAACGTGACGAACAATCTATTCGTTGGTTCAACAAAAGATATAACAGACCTATTAGCAGGCAACGCTAGAAAGATAGGCAAGAATAATAAATAATGGCAGATCATTACTTAGGTAATCCAAAACTCAAAAAAGCTAATGTGGTGATGGACTTCACCCCAGAGAACATTGAGGAGATTGGAAAGTGCGCTCGTGATATAGAATACTTCTGTGAAGCATATATGAAGATTGTTTCTATTGATGAAGGTCTAATACCATACGAGCCATATGATTACCAAAAAGAAATCATGCATAAGGTACAGGATAACAGATTTGTTATCTGTAAGATGCCCAGACAGACAGGTAAGACCACAACGATGGCAGCTGTAATATTGCACTTTGCATTATTTAATCCAGACTTCAACATTGCAATTCTAGCTAACAAAGCTACAACAGCTAGAGAGATTCTTGGAAGGATCCAATTAGCATACGAAGCATTACCATGGTGGCTCCAACAAGGCATCGTGGAATGGAACAAAGGAAACATAGAACTAGAAAATGGTTCTAAGATATTTGCATCCTCTACATCTGCTACAGCAGTCAGGGGTATGTCTATTAATATGGTTTACTTGGATGAGTTTGCATTCGTACCTCATACAGTACAGGAAGAGTTCTTCGCGTCTGTATATCCTACGATTTCATCTGGTACAAGTTCACGTGTATTGATTACATCTACACCTAATGGAATGAATTTATTCTATAAGATATGGGATGATGCAGAGAAGAAAAGAAATGATTATGTAACAATGTCTGTTGATTGGTGGAATGTTCCTGGTAGAGATGAGGAATGGAAAGAGCAGACAATAAGGAATACCTCAGAAAGACAGTTCGCTGTCGAGTTTGAATGTGAGTTCTTGGGATCAAGCAACACATTAATTGATGCAAATAAACTTCGCATGTTGACTTTTGATAACCCTTTGAGGTATAATGATACTTTAAAAGTGTTCGAGGACCCAATCCAAGGACACATATACAGCGTGATAGTGGATACAAGTAGAGGAGTCGGTAATGACTTCTCAGCTTTTGTTGTAATAGATGTAACACAGGTTCCATATAAGATTGTAGCCACATTTAGAAACAATACAATAGCTCCAATGTTGTATCCTAAATTTATAGTACATGCGGCAAAGATGTATAATGAAGCATCCTGCCTTATTGAGATCAATGATATCGGTGCCCAGGTTGCCGATATTATACATAATGAGTATGAGTATGAAGGTCTTATCAAGGCTGTCTGGAAAGGACGTGCTGGTCAAATCTGCGGTGGTGGGTTTGGAGGCGGAGACAGTCAACTAGGTGTAAGAACAACCAGCTCTTTGAAAAGAATAGGTTGCTCTTCACTCAAGACAATCATAGAGAACGATAAACTTTATATTAGTGACTTTGATGTGCTCTCAGAATTAACTACTTTTGTAGCTAATAAGAGAGGAACAAATTATGAGGCGGAAGATGGAATGACGGATGACCTTGCAATGTGCCTAGTGCTATTTGCTTGGTTGACAGGTCAGGACTACTTCAAACAATTAACAGATATAGATATCAGAAAGAATCTTTATCAACAAAACGAACAAGCGATAGAAGATGAGCTATTGCCATTCGGATTCATAGACGCAGGAAGTGGAGCTAACGTCTCTACAGACAATGATGAATTCAAAGGTGGCGAAATGATTACTTGGGACAGTCTTGACTACGATGGAATAGATGGATTATATTCCTCGGATGAAGGCTTCTAATCTCAAGTATTATAAATATAACAGAGCTTATAATCTAACTCAAATGAAAGGAGAATAAAATGCCATTTCAGGTCAGTCCAGGCGTAAATGTATCAGAAATCGATTTAACTACTGTTGTTCCAGCGGTTTCTACTACAGAAGGTGCCTTAGCAGGTGTTTTCAAATGGGGTCCAGTTAATTCTCGCGTCTTGGTAGACAGCGAAGAAACACTAGCGGCCAGATTTGGGAAGCCAGTCACTGGGTTTAACCCAGAAACGTTTTTCAGTGCAGCTAACTTTTTAGCTTATGGAAACAAATTGTATGTAACTAGAGTCGCTGAGACTACTGCTAAGAACGCTGTTTCAGACGGATCAGTAGTTAGGGTAGATAACGAAGATGATACAAGTGCAATTGGTACAGCAAACTTTTTTGTTGCTAAGTATCCAGGTGCATTAGGAAACTCATTAAAAGTTTCCCTTTGTAGATCAGCAAACGACTATCTAGAGTCTACAACTGCAACCATAGCAATCACTGCAGGAACAAACACAGGAACAACATCAGCAGATTTATCAGCAGGCGGTTCGGGAGCATCCCTAATCTTACCTGGTGATAAAATTAAAGTAGGAAACACTAGCCCAGGGGTTGGTATTCACTACTTAACTGTTAAAACTATTTCTACTACATCACTTACTTTTGAAGAGAAGTATACAGGTGCAGTGAATATCGCAGGTCTTACACTAGATAGATATTGGGGTCACTATGACTTAGTATCATCTGCTCCAGGAACTTCAGCAGCTGCTGAGGCAAAAGGTGGTATAGGCGATGAGATTCACGTAGTAATATCAGACGAAGACGGAGAGATCACAGGAATTAAAGGTAACGTACTAGAAGTATTTGAAGGCCTTTCAAGAGCTACAGACGCTAAGACAGAGTCTGGAGAATCTAATTTCTGGTGTGACGTACTCGACAATCAATCAAATTACATATACGGTAAGAGCGGATATGGAGCAGGCGCAGCAAATACTACTGTAGCATCTTCAGTCGCACTAACTACTGACAATGCAGTTTACAAAAGTCTAGCAGGCGGAGTTGATTCAGGTAACGAATCTACAATTACTCTTGCAGATCTAATTAGCGGTTACGACCTATATAAATCAGCAGAAGATGTTGACATTAGCTTACTCCTACAGGGTAAAGCAATGGGTGGAACTAACGGTGCTAGCTTAGGTAAGTACTTAACAGATAACATTGCAGACTCAAGAAAAGACTGTGTTGTATTCATCTCTCCTGATAGAGCAGATGTAGTAAACAATGCAAACGGCGAAAGAGATGACATCATTGATTTTAGAAATGATTTAACTAACTCTTCATACGCTTTCCTTGACAGTGGTTACAAATACCAATATGACAAGTATAATGATGTATACACTTATGTACCTCTTAACGGAGACATGGCTGGTCTAGCAGTTCGCTCAGACCAACTAAGAGATGCTTGGTTCTCACCAGCAGGTTTCAACAGAGGTCAAATAAAGAACATCGTTAAGCTAGCTTACAATCCTAAGAAAGCTGATAGAGATATCTTATATCAAGCTGACGTTAACCCAGTAGTTACATTCCCAGGACAGGGAACAGTTCTATTTGGTGATAAGACTTTACTTGGTAAGCCATCAGCATTCGATAGAATTAATGTAAGAAGACTTTTCATTGTTCTTGAAAAAGCAATTAGCACAGCCTCTAAGTTTACATTGTTTGAATTCAACGATCCGTTCACTAGATCTCAATTTAAGAATCTAGTAGAGCCTTTCTTGAGAGACATTCAAGGTAGAAGAGGAATATATGACTTTAAAGTAGTTTGTGATGAAACAAACAATACTGGAGAAGTTATAGATGGTAACAGATTTATCGGTGACATTTATGTGAAGCCAGCTAAATCAATTAACTTTATTCAATTGAACTTCGTAGCAGTACGAACAGGTGTTGAATTTAATGAAATCGTAGGTCAGTTCTAGGACTAAATACTAATAGGAGTATCAAATGGCTTTTAATATAAATGAAATCAGATCACAGCTAACTCTCGGTGGTGCTAGACCTACTCTGTTCCAGTGTAACATTACGAACCCTGCGAACAGTGCCGGCGATTTGAAAACACCTTTCATGGTGAGAGCTTCTCAGGTTCCAGCGGCAACGTTGGGATTCATAGAAGTACCTTACTTTGGAAGAAAGACTAAGATTGCAGGTGACAGAACATTCGCAGAATGGACAGTTACAGTAATCAATGATGAAGACTTTTTAATCAGAAACGCAATGGAAGAGTGGATGCAAACCATTAACTCTCACGTTGGTAACGTTAGAGGATTCGGAAGCGCTTCAGACTTGTCTTACAAATCTCAAGGACAGATTACACAGTTTAGTAAAACTGGAGTACCGATCAGAGAATATACATTTAACGGTTTATTCCCAATCAACATTACAGAAATGGATGTTGCATGGGATGCTACAGACGTCCTGCAAGAATTCCAGGTCACTTTCCAGTACGACTGGTGGGAAGTTACTGGTGGTTCTACTGGAAACGCTGGCGGCAACTAAACCAATTTTGAATTTAGGCTCTCTCAGGGGAGCCTAAATACTTTTACAATATGAGGTAATCAATGGCAGAATTATTCGGCTTTGAAATCAAACGAAAAGGGCAAGAGGATCTTGGCTCTTTTGTCAACCGTCAAGAAGATGATGGCGCAGTAGTCGTTGCAGAAGGTGGCGCGTACGGTCAATACATCGATCTTGAACAAACATCCAAAACTGAAGGCGAGCTCGTTACTAGGTATCGAAAGATGGCTATGCAACCCGAGTGCGAGAATGCTATTGATGACGTAGTGAATGAATCTATTGTTTATGATTCAGACTCACACACAGCAGAATTAAATCTTGATAAGGTCGGAGTTAATCCAGCTATCAAGGATAAGATCCAACAAGAATTTTTGAACGTAAAAGACCTCTTTGATTTTGAACGTCAAGCATATGAAATATTCAGACATTGGTATATCGATGGAAGAATGTATTATCATGTTGTCATAGACGAGAAGGATCCAAAACGTGGAATCATGGAACTTAGATATATCGATCCTAGAAAAATTAGGAAGGTAAGACAAGTTAAGAAGAAGCAGCAAGGATCAGGTCCTAACAGAATTCAACTTACACAAACAAAGCAAGAGTATTACCTCTTTAACGATAAAGGTTTTAAAAGCGGACCAGGAACTGTAAATCCCGCTCAGGGTACATCGCAGGGCATAAAGATTGCCAAAGATAGTATCTTACATCTAACGTCTGGTCTTATGAGTGAAGACAACAAAATGGTATTGTCTCATTTACATAAAGCTATTAAACCTTTGAATCAGTTACGAATTTTAGAAGACGCAACCGTTATCTACAGAATATCAAGAGCTCCAGAAAGAAGGATCTTTTATATTGATGTAGGCAACTTACCAAAATTAAAGGCCGAACAATATCTTAGAGATATGATGGCCAAGCATAAGAACAGAACCATCTATGACGCACAGACTGGTGAGATCAAAGATGATAGAAAATTCATGACTATGCTAGAAGACTATTGGTTGCCTAGAAGGGAAGGTGGTAAAGGAACAGAGATCACAACTCTACCAGCGGGCCAGAACCTAGGTGAGATGGACGATGTACTTTACTTCCAGAAGAAGTTATACAGATCATTAAATGTACCTGTGTCAAGGTTAGAACCTGAGACTGGTTTCTCTTTAGGGAGAGCATCAGAGATTTCAAGAGATGAAATCAAATTCCAAAAGTTCATTGGTAGGATCAGATTAAAGTTTAGCAGAATCTTTGAGATAGCTTTAGAGAAGCAATTAATACTCAAAGGTATTATCTCACCTGACGATTGGCCAGCACTAAGAAGAGATATGAAGTTTGATTACATTACAGATAATCACTTCTCAGAATTAAAAGAAATAGAAATTATGAGAGAAAGACTCTCAACAGTGAATGACGTGGATCCATACCTTGGTAAATACTTCAGTGCATCTTGGGTTAAGAGAAATATTCTTAGACAAACAGACCAAGAGATTGAAAATATGCATGCTGAGATGATGGCTGATACAGAAGCTGAACAGGAAAACATGGACAATTTTGGTCCACCTCAAGGCGAAAACGGTGAAGAAGGTGCTGGATTTCCGCAAGCACCCCAAGACTAGAACTTTTAGATTATAAATATAGATGGAGATATTATGACAGAACCAGTAATTAAAATGGTTGGTTTAGCAAACGACGACAAGCCTAATGCAGTCGCCGACATTTTTGCTGACCAGATGCAAGATAGAATAGCAGACCACGTGACTGCAGCAAAAGATGTTATTAGTAACAATCTATTTGGCACTGAGTTAGAAGACAATGTTGACGAGATAGATTTAGAGCCTGAGGTCGAAGACTCATTAGAAGATGGGTACGACGAAGCTGAAGAAGTAGAGACTGAAGAGCCTCAAGACTACGAAGCGGATCAAGAGCAAATAGAAGAGCCGGCCGAACAAGAAGACCCTTCTGAAGAATCAGAAGAGAACTAAAAGAGGAAACTATGAAATCATTAAGACAGATCGTTGAACTTAAAAAGATTGACATTATCCCAGATCCAGAACTACAGGCTGGAGAGAGATCTGACTATGCTAATCCTAAGTCTCAAGCAGAAAGAGACTTTGTGGGTAAGCACTTAGACAATATTCAACAGACTCTTCATCCTGCATTTAAAAACCAAGCAGAGCAAGACGCTGTCTTCAAAGGTGGATCCGTTAATAAGGACCATTCAAAAGCTGCATCATATAAAGACGACATGGATGTTAAAGTCTATGAGTCAGCAATTCAATTCGTAAGAGATAATCTTACCGAAGAAAATTTAGAACAGTTTGATGTCATGTTAGAAGAAGATACAGACACTGCTCTTCAGTTTGCAATGGAAATTGCTGCTGAGGTTGAAGGAGAAGAGTAATGTCATCAGTAATCAAACTAAAAGGAACACAAGCAGCTTGTGCAACAGTCACAGGTTCTGCTTCCACATTTGGATCTGCTACATGCGTACGTTTAATAAACGGTACTACAACAGCACATCTAGTCACTTTAGAACAAACAGATGGTACAGATATTGGCACATGCACAATTGCAGGTGGCGAGTCTATACTATTAAAGAAGAATCCAACAGATCAAATCTTTGCAGCTAATGCTGGAGTTTTGGGTGTTGCAGTATCAGTAGAGGGATAACATGAAACTAATATCAGAACAAAATTTTGAATCAGTATCCCCATTAATAGAAGCTAAACAAGATGGTACTGGCAAAGAATATTTCTTAGAAGGCATCTTTTTACAAGGTGACATCACAAATAGAAATGGTAGATGTTATCCTATCGGCACTCTTGATAAAGAAGCTGAAAGATATAACGAAGAATTTATTAAGACTAATCGTGCTTATGGTGAGTTAGGACATCCTGACGGACCAACGATTAACTTAGAAAGAGTTTCCCACATGATTAAATCCCTCACTAAAGAAGGATCTAATTATATTGGGAAAGCCAAGATTATGGACACTCCCTACGGCAAGATTGTAAAAAGCCTTATTGATGAGGGTGCGCAACTTGGAGTGTCTAGTAGGGGCATGGGAACATTAAAACAGACAGCGGAAGGCGTTAATGAAGTCCAAGGTGACTTTATGTTAGCTACTGCTGGCGATATTGTTGCCGACCCATCTGCACCTAACGCATTTGTTAACGGCGTTATGGAAAACGTAGACTGGATTTATGACGCAGCGTCAGGGAACTGGAGAGCACAAAAAGTGATCGAACAGATCCAGAAAGCTGGTAATGTTAACTACAGAGAACTACAGGAAAATAAGATTGCCGCATTTGCAGCTTTCCTAAATACACTGTAGACAATTAATAACTTATAAATACTTTAAAGAAGTAATATGACTCAATCTCAAAGGAGTAAAAAATGGCTAATGAACTAGATAAGTTCGCTAACGACGAAATCAATGAAGCCGAAGCACAAGTTGAACTTGATGAGTTCAAGGCCAGTGGTGAGGATTCAAGCATTGCAGACCCAGTAAGCACAAAGGATAATAAGAGACCAGCTGATAAGAAGGTATCTTTCACTCCACCTGCACCTGGTAGCGCTAAACAATCAAACGGTACAGAAGTATCAAGCAAAGACGGTCTGTCTGTCGAGAAAGGTAAAGCACCTGCTCGTAAAGCTGACAAGAATGCTTCAGACAAACCACAAGCACCTAAGGTTTCAACACCTGGTCAGGGTGGTGTTAAAGAAGACATCGACGCAATCTTTGGTGAGGATCTTGCAGAAGACCTCAGAGAGAAAGCTGAAACTGTATTCGAGGCTGCTGTTAATGCACGCGTAAGCGAATATTCAAACGAACTATCCGAAGCATTCGATTCACAATTGAACGAAGCTAAGGAACAAATGCAAGAAGAGATGGCTGATAAAGTCGATGGATATCTCAACTATGTAGCTGAAGAGTGGATGAAAGAGAATGCAGTAGCAATCGAATCATCTCTTAAAGTGGAAGTAGCTGAATCATTCATGGAAGGTCTCAAAGGTCTTATGGAAGCTCATAACATTAAGCTACCAGAAGAAGTTGACACCGATCTACTTGCTGACCTAAATTCTCAAGTTGAAGAATTAGAGGGCAAACTGGAAGAAGAAACTGTTGCTAAAATAGCAGCATCTAATTCAACCCTAGTTGCCGAACAAAGATTAATTTTCGCAGAGTCTACTAAAGACCTTGCTGAAACTAAAATTGAAAAGCTCCGTGCTCTATCGGAAGGACTTGATTATGATAGTACTGAAGACTATTCTGCAAAGCTAGATATGCTTAAAGAATCTTACTTTGGAACTCAAACTGCTGTTGCATCATCTGTTGAAGATGAGGACCCGATTGACCTGGACGAGGAAACAAAGCCAGTATTGAAGGAAGGCATGGCAAATTATGCAGCCGCTATATCGCGAACTGTTAGAAAATAACTTTCATATTTAAAAGGGGAAACCAAAATGAACTTATATGAAGACTTACAATCTAAATGGCAGCCGATTATTGAGCACAGTGACCTACCTGAAATTTCAGATAGCCACAAGAAGTCAGTAACAGCCGTATGTTTAGAAAACACTGAGATCGCTCTTAGAGAATCACAGGCTTTTAGCCCACAGAATCTTTTAGAAGTATCTCCAACAAACAGTACTGGTGCATCCGTAGACAACTACGATCCAGTATTAATTAGCTTAGTAAGAAGAGCTATGCCTAACTTGGTTGCTTATGACCTAGTTGGTGTACAGCCAATGACTGGACCTACTGGTTTAATATTTGCTATGAGAAGCAGATACACTAACCAAACTGGTACAGAAGCATTCTATAACGAAGCTGAAACACAACATTCAACTAGCGTAGCTGGCGTAGCAAACACTTTAATCGGTGGAGCTGATGCTGGTAACGTAGGTACTCAGCCTTCAGGCGATGACAGTACTTATAACTTTGCTGGTGGTATGACAACAACTCAAGCTGAAGCACTTGGTTCTGCGTCTAACGTAGCCTTCGCTGAAATGGCTTTCTCAATCGAGAAAATTGCTGTTACTGCTAAGTCAAGAGCTCTAAAAGCTGAGTACTCAATGGAACTTGCTCAGGATCTTAAAGCCATTCATGGTCTAGATGCTGAAACAGAACTTGCTAACATTCTTTCTACTGAAATCCTTGCAGAGATCAATAGAGAAATCGTTAGAACTGTAAACTTGGTTGCTGTAACAGGTGCTCAAGAAAACACAACTGCCGCTGGTACATTTGATCTAGATACAGATTCAAATGGAAGATGGATGGTTGAGAAGTTCAAAGGACTTATGTTCCAAATCGAAAGAGAAGCTAATGAGATTGCAAAGGGAACAAGAAGAGGAAAAGGTAACATCATGTTATGTTCTTCTGATGTTGCATCTGCACTTCAAATGGCTGGCGTATTAGACTATACACCTGCTCTTAACTCTAACAACCTATCTGTTGATGATACTGGCTCTACTTTTGCTGGTGTTCTAAATGGAAGAATTAGAGTATTCATCGATCCTTACTTTGCAGCATCTAGTGGCGTTCACTACATGACTGTTGGTTATAAAGGTTCATCAGCATTTGATGCTGGACTTTTCTACTGCCCATACGTACCATTACAAATGGTTAGAGCAGTTGGTGAAGATACTTTCCAACCAAAAATTGGCTTCAAGACTCGTTACGGCGTAGTTGAGAATCCTTTTGCTAGAGGAACAGGCGTAATTGATGGAGCAACTGGTGCTCTTGATGACAACGCTAACAAGTACTACAGACGTGTACTTATCAACAACTTAATGTAATCTCGATTACGAAAAGTTTAAAGGGGAGCTTCGGCTCCTCTTTTTTTTGTTTAAAATAAATTAAATAAACTGTTGACTTTAAAGACATCATTTAGTATAATAGTATCATGTTGAGGGAGACACCCCAGACTGGAAGAGAAAAGGTAAATGCAAATACCTAACCAGCTGAGACAGTTTACACGAGATGGCGACTTTATCAATCGCTCAGAGGTAAGAGGAAAGGTGGACACCCCGAGCGGTAGCTCAAAGCATTTGAATCGGCAGAAGTCCAAATGTGTATAGGAAGACCGACCTGGAAGAGGTATAGTACATCGGGGACCAAACGTAGGACGAATCAACATAGACTGAGGCGAGCTCGAGTTTGAAGAAACGCTAGATGCTAGAACGGGAGAGAAACCCTGCAGTCGGAAAGGGATAGGTTATTAGGTTCGCACCTTATAACGACACAAGAACTTAGCGGTTCAGGATCCATTCTCTTTGCAAGAGATAGTAGGATGCTTCGGCTAACCCTACCTGGAGCACTGAGATTAACGAGTACGATATAAGTCCGAGGCCAGCCAGTTGAAGAAGAGACCCTTAGGGGTCTTTTTTTTTGTGTTGACTTTAGATGAATAATAATGTATAATAGATGTATAAGTTAAGGAGAAGAATATGGATTTAATGGGTAAAGCAAGACGTAGTCAAGAAGTAATAGACTCAGGAATGGGGTTAGTAAATGGTATCATTCTATACCACTATGCAACATCTATACCACAAGCAGTTGCATTGAATAGTAAAGAGATGCAGTTGATCCTCAACAAAGAGGTAGATCAGAACTGGGCTTGGGACGTGATGTGCGATTCAGTAATGCATCGTATAGGTCTTGACATCCAGGATGGTAACTGGGAGTTGGAGAGACTGGTTGTAGGTGAAGAAGTAAGACCACTTCATTAAGGTTATATAAATAAGTATATGGCCCAACCAACTAATCAAAACTTCTTATCCCCGTTAGGTGGTAAGTTCGAAATCAAAAGAATGCCTACTGTATCATTTTTTATACAGCAGGTATCTTTACCTACTATGGTGTTAGGTGAGATAGATGTACCTACTCCATTCACTAAAATCAGAAAGCCTGGTGACCAGATCATGTATAGTGACTTGGTAATAACATTCAGGGTTGATGAAGACCTCAAGAACTTTCTCGAGATGCATGATTGGATGAGATCCATTGCAAGGGTAGATAGCTTTGAGGATAGCACAGCATGGGATAATGAAAAGACCCCTATGTCAGATGAGAGAGTCTATAGTGATGGAACATTGACACTTATGAACAGTGCAATGAATCCAAACGTACAAGTAGACTTCAAGGACCTGTATCCTTCAACAATATCAGAACTGCCATTTGTAACAACTATGTCAGATGTTGATTATGTTGAGTGTACAATAACTTTTAAATATACTAAATTTGAAATAAAGAAACTATAATATGAACGTAAGTGAATTCGTTAAGTCTGCAAAGGCAGGCATCGTCACAGTGACCTTTAAAAAAATCAATACAGATGAGATCAGAGTAATGCCCTGTACGCTGAACAGCGACCTTCTAAAAGAAGCAGGTGTTCCAATAACAGTGAAAGATATAGGAGCAGACTCAGATCACATTGCTGTATGGTCATTGGACAAAAAGGCTTGGAGATCATTCCGAGTCTCCACCGTTACAGAATGGAGTCAAAGTGAACCAGAACAAGAAATTAGCAATCAAGGAAGCAGTAGTTGATACATTGATAGGGACAGCCATCATGGCTCCTCTAAACTTTGTTGTAATATCTATATGTTTTTCGTTGTCTTTTAATGCATTACAGACTACAATGGCCTGTACATTCTGCTTATTCTTTATTGCAGTAGCAAGAAAAGCAACCGTTCGATTATACTTTGAGAAAAAAAATGACACTGGAAGAAATACAAAAGCATTGGGATAAAGATTCTGTTGTAGACACTACCGAGCTAGGTAGTGAGGCTGCAAAGATTCCTCAACTGCATTCAAAATATTTTAAAATGTTTTCGACTGAGCGTCTTAAACTAAAGCAAATGAGCGAGCAAGCTAACGTGCTCAAGTTAGATCTGTATAGCTACTTTCAAGGTTCTATGGACTTTGAAACACTACAAGGCTATGGATGGGAACAATGTAATAACATTATCCTTAAAGTAGATATACCTATGCACATGGAAGCTAATCAAACATACATTGACAGCAATCTTAAATATGCTTATCAGAAAGAGAAGGTAGACTTCTTGGAAGCAATAGTTAAGTCTTTAAACAATAGAGGCTTCAACATCAATGCTGCTGTCCAATGGGAGAAGTTTAAAGTAGGCATTTAATGGAAGAGTACTTACACAACACATTCTTTAAGAACTTTACAGACAAACATGAACATGGTTACGCAGCAATGTATGGTAAAGTTATGTGTTGCAAAAGACATATCGATTCTATATTAGAGTTTGGTATTGCACAAGGCAGTTCACTAGTAGCCTTTGCTAATGCGTTACCTAGCACAAAGATATATGGTGTTGATAGTGGCGCAGATGTTCACACATTGAAACCAGAATGTTTAGAAGATCCTAACATTAAGATGCTGCATGGTTATAGAAGCGACAACAAATTTGACTGGCGCCCTATAAAGATGAAACTGTTTGATAGAAAAACACAATCAGATAAACAGCATACTGATATGTTCGATATAATTATCGATGACGCGGATCATAATATTGGTGCACAGTTAGGTACTTTCCTTTTGTGGCACACAAGTTTTAAAGAAGTCTATGTGATAGAGGATATCATGAAAGAGGAATGGGTAGATGTATTAAATATGGTTGTACGTAGTTATGGGTATGTGACTTGTGTAGAAGAAAGCACAAAGGATGAAGGACCTAACTCTAGCTATATTATGGCGATTGCTAAAAAAGGATCCGGATTTGGAAACACTTTCTGTAACTAAAGTCAACGAAGTCTACATGCAAGTTGATTGCGATGGTGGATCTTGTTGGGAACTACAAGACTATTTTACATTCACTGTCCCTGGAATGCAATTCATGCCCGCTGTCCGAAACAAAGTCTGGGACGGCAAGATAAGATTATTTAATCCAATGACCAAACGTATATACGCTGGTCTACTTCCTCACGTAAAAAGATTCTGTGAGGAGAGAGATTATAAATTAGAAGTGTCATCTGATTATGACCTAGATGCTTTATCAACATATGAAGCAAATAGGTTTATAGAATCGTTAAACTTAAACCTAACACCAAGAGATTATCAGATAGATGCATTCACACATGCAATAAAACATAGACGAGCAGTATTGTTATCGCCTACTGCATCAGGTAAATCATTAATCATATATCTACTGACACAATATCTTAAAAAGAAAACATTAATAATTGTGCCTACTGTATCTCTTGTTCAACAAATGAATGGAGACTTCAAAGACTATGGATACGATGGCGAGTGTCATTTGATCACTGCAGGGGTAGATAAAGAGTCAGAAGAAGAAATAGTAATATCTACTTGGCAGTCAATATATAAGATGCCTAAAAAATGGTTCGAACAGTTTGATGTTATCATTGGAGACGAAGCACATTTATTCAAAGCCAAATCTCTAACATCAATCATGACAAAACTTGTTGACTGTAGATACAGATTTGGATTCACAGGTACATTAGATGATGCACAAACGCATAAGTTAGTACTCGAAGGTTTATTTGGTGGAGTAGAAAAGGTCACAACAACAGCTGAGCTTATAGAAAAAGGAACGCTTGCAGAGTTTAGAGTTAAATGTATTGCATTACAATATCCTGATCATGTCAAGCAAGCTCATGCAAAAGACAAATATCAAGAAGAGGTTGAGTTCCTAGTACTCAATGAAGCAAGAAATAAATTCATTAAGAATCTAGCATTGTCATTGAAAGGCAATACTTTATTGTTATATAATTTTGTAGAGAAGCATGGTAAGCCTCTACATAAAGACATACTGGCCGCAGTAAACAAAAGTGTGGATAAGAGAAACGTCTACTTCGTATCTGGGGAGGTGAAAGGAAGCGAAAGAGAAGAGATTAGACACATTGTAGAGAAACAAAATGATGCAATCATTGTAGCCAGTTATGGAACATTCAGTACAGGTATCAATATCAAGCAACTGAATAATATAGTATTCTGTAGTCCGTCTAAGTCACGTATACGAGTCATGCAAAGTATAGGTAGAGGACTTAGGAAATCAGAAACTAAAACATCAGCAACATTATTTGATATAGCTGATAACTTAACGTGGAAGTCAAAACCTAACTATACTATTAATCACTTTGCAGAAAGATTAAAGATGTATAATGATGAAAAGTTTGACTATAAAATGTATAGGGTCAAGATTAAATGATAAATAGTACTATGAAGTATGGGACATTCAAACTCATCTCTGGTGAAGAAATCATTAGTGAATATTATGTTGATGACGACAAGCATATTGTACTAAGTAATCCTGTTCAGATCCACAGATCTATAACTCAACACGGGCCAGTTCTTTCTGTATCGCACTGGCTAATGTTTGCAGATAAAAATAACTTTAAAATAAAAACTGATAGAATCGTTGCCTTATCACCTAAAGTAGAGGATAATGCCCTTGCACATTACATGAATTTTGTACAGTCAAGGGGCGAGCATGTGATGGCATCAACTTCAGAAAAACAGGAGGAATTCTATTCACAACTGGAGGCTAAGATTAAACAACTCAGAGAAGATGGGTTATTTAATGAAGAGCTATTCGAAATACCAGATGCGAATACGACAATACACTAATGGCAAGATCAAAAGCAAAGCCAGAACATTACGTAGATAATAAAAAACTATATGTAGAGATGTGTGCATATCTCGACTCAGTCAAAGAAGCAGCAGAAGCTGATGACGACAAGCCGAGGATCCCAGAATACATTGGAGAGTGTCTATTAAAGATCTCAACAAGATTATCAACAAAACCTAATTTCATCAACTACACATATAGAGATGAGATGATATCTGATGGTATTGAAAACTGTGTCAATTATCTTGGCAACTTCAATCCAGAAAAGTCAACCAATCCGTTTGCGTACTTCACGCAAATAATTTATTATGCATTCCTTCGTAGGATCCAAAGAGAGAAGAAGCAGTTATACATTAAGCACAAGCAGTTAGAGAATGCTGTAGTGCATGATGAGATGGCTACTCAAGGGGTCAATCAAGACGGTGGGGATCATTCTTCGTACGTTAATCTTAATACTGATTACATGAACGACTTCGTAGCATCATTCGAAGCTAAAGAAGCAGAAAAGAAAGCAGCAAGGGTCAAAAAGAAAGGCCTGGAGAACTTCGTCGAAGAAGAAAAAACTGAGGGCTAGCCTTGAAAGTAGCATTAGTAACAGACCAACACTTTGGTGCGCGTAACGATTCAGTTCGTGTACATGATTATTTTGAGAAATTCTATGAGGACATTTTCTTTCCTTACATAGATGCCAATGGTATTGATACTATCATTGATCTCGGTGATTCATTTGACAGACGTAAATATATTTCATTCACATCGCTTAAGCGAGCAAAGGATATGTTCTTTCAGAAATGTCAGGACAGAGGTATCAAGCTGCATGTGATTGTAGGTAACCATGATGCATACTATAAGAATACATTAGAAGTTAATTCTGTTGACTTATTATTAGAAGAGTATGATAATATAACCACATACATTGAGCCAGAAGTTATTGAGGTCGGTGGGTGTGAGATAATGTTAGTGCCTTGGATATGTGATCAGAATGAAGAGAAGACATTTGTTATGGCAGACAAGACCTCTGCACAAGTTGTATTCGGTCATTTAGAATTAGCTGGATATGAAATGTACAAAGGTGGTATCATTGATCATGGTATTAGTGATGCATGGTTAAAGAAGTTTGATCTAGTATGCTCAGGTCACTATCATCACAAGTCACGCAATGGTAATATTAATTATCTTGGAACAGCTTATGAGATTACTTGGAGTGACTACAACGATCAGAAAGGATTCCATATATTCGATACGACTACAAGAGCATTAGACTTTATAGAGAACCCATATAAGTTATTCCATAAAGTATGGTATGACGATACAGATTTAGATATGACTGGCTTACTTAACCAGTGTGAGCAGTTCGATGATTATAAAGGATGTTCGATAAAAGTTATCGTAAAGAATAAAGATAATACTATGTTGTTTGATCTATTCATGGAGAAGCTGGAAGCAGTTGATCCAATGGCAATACAGGTAGTTACGGATCATTTACATCTCGACTTAGAAGATGATAGAGACATTGTAGATGAAGCAGAAGATACTCTAACAATACTTGACAGCTATGTCGATGGGTTAGAGATTAAAAACGACAAGCAGGATTTGTCCTTATTGTTAAGAAGTTTATACGACGAAGCGTTAAGCATTAGTTAAAGGATTATATTATGAAAGTAGCACTTATGGGCTATGGCCCTGTTGGGCAAGCGACAGAGTTAATGTTAATGAGAGCAGGTGTTGAATGTGTAATTCAAGACCCAGCAATGAGCAGATACATTGAAGATTGGGATACAGTAGACCTTGCGTTTATTTGTGTACCTAGTGACCTTGATGAGGAGACACAGAAGCTCGATCTATCAATCGTAAACAAAGCAATAGAAGATGTGCCAGAGTTTGTACATTGTATTGTTAGATCAACAATTGGTCCTGATCAGATTGAACATCTATCAAAACCAGCATCAGTAATGCCAGAGTTTATTAGAGAGCATCATTGGAGAGAAGATGTGATGTCTAATCTTACACCATGTGTTATTGGTATGAATGGTAAAGTGCCAGAGATCGAAGTCCTTGCTAAAAGATTCCAAGAACAATTCATGTCACCCATTGTAACTGATCCTCAGTCAGCAATGATGATGAAACTATCCATCAATACATTCCTAGCTATGAAAGTAGCATATGCAAACAACCTATGGATCATGTGCAAGAGCATGGGCTTATCATATGATCACTTGAAGAAACTATTAGGATTAGATATTCGATTAGGTCAGAGTCACTGGGACGTACCTGGACCATCAGGTAAGTTTGGATTTGGTGGTAAATGTTTTCCTAAAGATGCAACACACTTTGCAGGACTAGCCAACTCTGCAATGTTAGATGAGGTGCTAAAATATAAAACATGATAATATTTGAGAAGATAAGATTTAAGAACTTCCTATCATATGGAAACTCTTGGACAGAGATAGTTCTTAATGGAGCACAGGATACATTAATCGTTGGAGAGAATGGAGCTGGTAAGTCTACATTCTTGGATGCATTGTCATATGGATTATACATGAAGCCTTTTAGAAAGGTAAACAATCCACAGCTAGTCAATAGTATTAATAAGAAACATTTAGCAGTAGAAGTAGAATTCAAAGTTGGATCCAATCACTACAAAGTATGTAGAGGACATGGGCCGAGATACTTTGAGGTTCATCAGAACGGACAGCTACTCAATCAAGACTCGCATACGAAAGACTATCAAAAGATACTAGAACAAAATATCCTAAAGATGAACTACAAATCGTTTACTCAGATAGTAGTACTTGGATCGAGAAACTTTGTTCCGTTCATGCAATTGTCTACAGCAGACAGACGTTCTGTTATCGAGGACCTGTTAGACATTCAGATCTTTAGTACAATGGCAACGCTACTAAAAGATAAAGTATCAGAGAACAAAAACAAACTACAAGCTGTAGATTATGAGATCAATCTTATCGAAGAGAAGATTCGTATGGAGCAGAACTTCATAGAACAAATGAAGCAAGATAAGGATGGTGAACGTGCAAAACTACAGGCAACGATCAATGATAAGCAAGGGGACCTAAAAACCCTTCAGAGCGCAGTAGAATCGCTTCAAGCCCAGGTAGAAGATGCATTATCTGGGATCAAAGATAAGGATAAGCTCAAGAAAAAGTCAGCTAAATACTTGCAGTTGGAAACAGCTATCACCCAGAAACTTGACAGCATCAAGAAGAAGAAACAATTCTTCATAGATAATGATGATTGTCCTACTTGTGAGCAAGAGATAGATGAAACAATCAAACAAAAACAAATTGCCAAAGCCAATAACTCTGTCACCGAAACAGAAGCGGGCCTTGCTGACTTGGAAAGTGCAATCGAAGACATCTCAGCCACCCTTGTGGTATACAGAGATGTACAAGAAAGCGTTGATAGACTCAATACAGAAATCCAATCAAACCAAAACAAACAAGCAGGGATCAATAACTTCCTCGAAGAAGTTAGATCTCATATTGTGGCCTTGGACAATGACGAAACCCGTAAGGATCAAACTGCTGTCAACTCTGAAACGCTTGAAGAAGACCTTGCTAGCTCGCAACTCAAAAGAGTCGACACAAGACGACAACAAGTAGTACTCAATACAGCTACCACTCTACTCAGAGATACAGGTATCAAAGCAAGAATAATTAAACAATATGTTCCAGTAATGAACAAGTTGATTAATAAATACTTAGCAGCCATGGAATTCTTTGTAGACTTTCATCTCGATGAGGACTTTAAAGAAACTATCAGATCAAGACATAGAGATGACTTTGGGTACGCATCATTCTCAGAAGGTGAGAAGATGAGAATTGACTTAGCATTACTGTTCACATGGAGAGCAATTGCCAAGTTAAAGAATAGTGCTAGTACCAACTTGCTGATTATGGATGAAGTATTTGATAGTAGTTTAGATGCATCTGGAACAGATGAGTTCTTAAAGATTATTAAAGAGTTGACTTCTGATACAAATATCATTATAATATCCCATAAGACAGATCAGTTGTTAGATAAGTTTACTAACATTATTAGATTTGAGAAACATAAGAACTTTAGTAGGATAGCCCCGTGAGCGATTACACACCAACATACAAATTAGTAGATCCATCATCACCTATAATGAATACGCCTGTGGAAAAGTTTGACTTTACAAACCCACCAGTGGATCCAGCAAAGCTAGCTGAAGAGTTAGTTGAGCATATGAACCACTTCAAAGGTATTGGTCTATCAGCTAATCAATTAGGACTACCTTACAGAGTGTTTGCTATGATCGGTGAGCCATATCATGTATGTTTCAATCCAACTATTACAGGTACCAACACAGAAGAGATATTGTTAGATGAAGGTTGTCTATCATGGCCTGGGTTGTATCTTAAAGTCAAACGTCCATCTTTAATACGTGTAAGGTTTCAAGACTATCAAGGATACACACACGTCAAAAAGTTTAGTGGAATATCTGCAAGATGTTTCCAGCACGAGTTCGAACATTTAGAAGGTGGCAAATTTATTGATCACGTATCTCAGTTTGCATTGAACCGAGCTCGCACAGCACAAGAGAAACTATTGAAGAAAGTAAGACGTGGATTAAAAAATGCTGCCAAGCAACAAAGAATTCAGAACGCAAGAAAATAATGAAGGATTGTATTATTGCATGGTCCGGTGGTGTCGAGTCCACGGCGCTAGTGATATGGGCACTCGAACAAAACTATAACCCATTAATATTTCATGCATCAACATCCTGGGATGATGCATCCGGTGATGAGACCTTAGCTATTGATGTATTGAAAAAGCATCTTGGCGTTCAATGTCTCAATGTAGAGAACAAAGCATATGGCCCTGTAATGTATAATGGGTCTCCTATGCAGCCTGGTAGGTCAATAGTATTAAACTTTCATCTATGGATGAGTTGGGGAGTGACCCTGGCTCAGCATAACAAGATAGAAAAATTATTTTATGGAAACAATAACGGCTTGTATGAGGCCGGGGATGGACTAGGCGATCAAGCGCAGTCAGATTACTTCACTGATGTATTAGAAGGATCAATTCAAGTTGCCCGTGGACTTTGGACTAAACTTGATGTACAATGTCCCTTAGTTCGTCCTAAAGTTGAACTATGGAACATGATACCAGATGAATGCAAGCCTCATGTTTACACTAGCGACATACAACACAAAGAATGGAAAGAATTTTATGACAGAGAAAAAAGCAAAACCAATATCATATAGTGAAATCTTTCACTCAATACAGGGTGAGGGTCACTACACTGGCGTACCGAGTACATGGTTGAGATTCTTCTTATGTAATCTACAGTGTGATGGGTTCGGGCAAGATGATCCGACTAACCCAGATAGCTTTGACCTACCATATCTAAACATTGATGTTAAAGATATCACTAATATAGAAGATTTACCTGTATGGGAGAAAGGTTGTGACTCCTCATACTCCTGGTCTAAGAAGTTCAAACACTTACAACATAAGCATACGGCAGTAGAGATTGCAAACTTATTGACTGATGCTAATAAAAATGAATACAATCCAACAGGTCTGTGGACACATCCAGTGTCAGGACAGACAACCCATTTATGTATTACTGGCGGTGAGCCATTAATGAAGCATGCACAGAAAGCATTTGTAGATATATGGAATGATAGATTTAGAGGCAACTCTGTAGGCTGGAAGCCAAGAGATGTGACATGGGAAACTAATGGTACGCAAGAGCTTACAGATGATTTCTTTAACTTTGTAGGCAACCCAGGTTGCTTTACAGCTAGACCATTCATATCTTGTTCACCTAAACTATTTACAGTATCTGGTGAGGAAGCAAAGAGAGCTATCAAACCAGAGTTCGTAGCCAAGTATGATGATATGGTAAGACGTTCTAATAGAACATCTACAGACATTCCACACGGACAACTAAAGTTTGTATTAGGACCTAAGAAAGAACAATGGGAAGAGTTAGATGATGTCATCAGTCAGTTCAGAGCAGCAGGTGTAGATTGGCCTGTATGGATCATGCCAGTTGGAGCGACGTTAGAAGGTCAAGCAATGTGTGATGGTGACGTAGCTAAGATGGCACAGAGTAGAGGATTCAATGTATCAGCTAGAGTTCACACATACTTATATGGAAACTTAATAGGAGTATAATATGCCAGTTAAATATACAAAAAGTGGTAAAGTAAATAAATCGACTAGGAAAGGTCAATCAAGAACAGCAGCTCAGAAGAAAGCTAGTGGTGCAAGAAAGGGTAAGAAGATAAGATATGTTTAGACCGCTAGTCCTAATGGGCATCTCAATACACGAACCGAAAGGTATCAACAATGAAGCAATTTGTAAAGCTGTATTAGAAAGAAAAGATATTCGACTTGACACTGGCGCTGGTAATACATTTGCCGAAGACTCATTTTATCCAGAAACAGATCCAGATTGTAAAGCTCTACTCGATCAAGTTGAAGAGCTAGCTCGTAAAGAGGTACATTCTAAACTAACAAACATAAACAGTTGGGCACATATATTAGAACCTAACGAACAAACAATGTTCCATACTCACTCGAGTCCTGGAGCACCACCAGCAATCAGTTGGGTGTATTATGCTAATGCCCCTAAGGGCGCTGGCAACATTGTATGGACTTTTGAATGTAACAAAGGTCGTGTGATGCAAGAAGAGGAACTTGGCTTGGGTAAGCTAGTGTTCTTTAGTGGTGAGATCCCTCACTTCACTAAGAAAAATAACTCAGGTGAAACTAGAATATCTATCTCAGGTAATCTAAATCTACCTGAAAATATAGACTGGAATAAATTCAACCCAGAGAACTGGTTGAATTATGTGGGGGTGTTCCAGGGTTGACTTTATAACAATATGGAGGTATAATGCCAGTAAAATTTAGTCCTTCTGCCAAGACAGTAAACAGGCAGACGAAAGCAGTAACAACAGAACATTACTACATTAAACAGATGAGTAAACAGGCATTGTTCGACTATATTAATAAAGATAACGCAATACGTAAGCGTAGAGCTAAATGTATTAACGAATTACAGAGAAGAGGAATAAAGATAGAATGGAAATAGCATCAGGCTTCACAAAAAGTTTTACGTCAGGCAAGACGTACACACATGCAACAGGACATAGTTGCGCATTCAGACAATGGAAAGCAGATAGCCATTGTAATTTAATTCACGGGTACGCATTACAATTCGAACTTCAGTTTGGTGGGAAAGCATTAGATGAGAAGAACTGGATTGTAGACTTTGGCGGACTCAAGCCTCTTAAAGAATGGCTGAAGCAACAGTTTGATCATACGTACTTAGTAGCAAAGGATGATCCAGAGCTAGACACATTCGTAGATCTTGCAAAGAAAGATTTAGTTGATCTTAGAATAGTAGATGCTGTAGGTTGTGAAAGATTTGCAGAGTCAGTATTTGATAAGGCACAGGAGATCATAGACGATCTATATGGGGACAGATGCTGGGTTGAGTCAGTAACTGTTCGCGAACATGAATCTAACTCAGCAACTTGCAGGAGAGCATAAATGCCAGATATTGATTATTCGTCCAAGATGCCGGACACTATCTTTACATACGATAAGGATTTCTATACAGATGATTTACCGGATCCGCAGATTGATCCAGTATTGCCTGGAGCAAGAGTACCGCTTAAGAAAGTTGGTATTGCACCAGTTGACTTACCTGTAGTTCTTAGAAGCAGAGAAGGTGGAGAAAAGACTTTACAGACGGAAGCAAGTTTGTATTGTTCTTTAGATGATCCAATGGCAAAAGGCCTCAACCTTTCAAGATTATATCTTATCATGCATGAGCAAATTAAAGATAAGTTATCATTAGATGGAATGGAAGGCGCTCTTAAAGAACTAGCTGAGAAGCAAGGTTCTAAAAATGCATACTGTAAGCTAAGGTTCAAGTATCCTATGCATCAGAAAGCATTGAGAACAAAAGGTGTTGAAGGACACATTGCATATAAAACAGAACTAGAAGGTCAGTACATTGATGGTGACTACAAATGGTTCTTGACAGTAGACTATGTGTACTCGTCAACCTGTCCATGTTCATTTGAACTAGCACATGATGCTAGAAGTAAAAGACAAGCAGCAGCTAATGCTCATTCACAAAGATCAATCTTAAAGGTTAAGGTTGCATTCCCTAGAACTGACAACAACATTATATGGATTGAAGATATTGTAGACTTGTGCCGAGAGCATATTCCTACTGAGGTTCAGATTGTAGTTAAGCGTAGAGACGAGCAAGCATTTGCTGAACTCAATGGAGCTAACTTATTGTTCTCAGAAGATGCAGTACGTATCATGCACGCAGGGTTAGATGAGTGGGTACAGAACGGTCGTATTGATGACTTTAGTATTGTTGCATCACATGAAGAATCATTACATCCTTGGAATGCTATTGCAGTATCGACAGGTGGATATGGAGTATTAAGTTAATGGAAAGAGAAAGTATGATCTATGTGACCTTTCAGAGAGAAGGCATTCATAAGTATCCAGCAGCATTGACAGATCCTAAATTAGCTACAGGAGGAGACGACGATGTTTCTTTCTTAGGATATCCTCATCGTCATATGTTTCACTTCAAAGTATCACTAGAAGTGTTTCACGATGATAGAGATGTAGAGTTTATTCAGTTCAAAAGAGAACTAGAGAAGTTGTATAGCACTGGTGTCATGCAATTAGATTATAAAAGTTGTGAGATGATGGCTCAGGATTTAGCTAAATACATACAGACGAAGTATAGCAATCGTAAGTTAATCATTGACATTTCTGAAGATGGAGAAAATGGTTGCGTCATTACTTACACAAGGTAACCAAATGGATTCATTTAAAAATTATATCGACGAGGACAAAGTAGACAACAATACTATTGTCTGCTCTCGTAAAGATGCAAACAGATTTGAAGTAACAAAGTGTGGAAAGAATTGTTCTTTCCTAACACCAGGACAGACCCTTACAGTTGACCATTGTAAGGAGTTGAGTGGCAAGGGTTGGAATGTTCGTTATGCTGAGACAGCATTTAAGAAACAGGAAGGACCTAAATCATCAGGAGAAGCTGGTAAGCCACAGAAAGACTAGGTCTTATTTTTTTATATTATGGAGTTTATATTATGAAGTTTTGTCACATTGCACCCGTACCTCATCTCGATATGGTACAGAAACAACAAACACATTTAACCTTAGCACATATTGCTGCTGAGGATACGTCGTACTGCGAGTTCTATAAAGAACAAGGCAAGATCCCTAACACAGTAAACATTATGGACAACTCAGGCTTTGAGATGTTCAAGGCTGGGATGCCTAACTTCCCACCTGAAGAATTAGTTGGCTTAGCTAAGAAAGTTGATGCTGACTATATTGTTATACCAGACTATCCAGACATGCCCTCTATGGTAGGTATCGATGACGCTAGACGTTATGCTCCTATTTTTAAATCAGAAGGCTTCGGTACATTCTTTGTACCACAATCAACTAAAGGTGATCTCGAAGACCTCATCTTATCATTTGCATTCGCAGCAAGCAATCCTCTTATAGATTACATTGGTATTAGTATCCTAGCTGTACCTCATGCATACAATTGTGAGAAAGGAAACAACCTACAAAGATATATGTGTAGGTGGAAGTTTATGAACGAGATCAAATCAAGAGGCTTGTTACAACTTGCTAAAGATAATGATAAACTAATTCACTTCTTAGGTATGGTAGATGGACCAAACGAGATTGCATTGTGCAAAGACTTTGGTATTGACACTTGGGATTCCAGTGCAGCTATATGGGCTGGCTTCAATGGTGTCGAGTTTGATAACTCTCCAACCGGATTATATAACGGTAAATTTGAAAAGCATGTTGACTTTCAATACAAGACAGAGGATAATAATGCCATCCAGTTAGCAAAGCATAACATGGACTACATCAACGAATTAGTAAGAGGCATTAATGAAGTATAGGTTCAACGAAGATAAGATTCTAAAAGAGATTAGCGAATACGTTGCCTCTACTTACTCAGCTCATTATGTAAATGAGAAAGCTGGAACTAAGGATGAAGAGATTCAGACTATTGATGTCTGGAAACAAATGGGACAGGAGAAGGAAGCCTGTCATTCAAACATAATCAAATACGCTATGAGATATGGTAAGAAAGAAGGCTACAATAAGAAAGACCTTATGAAGATCATTCACTACACTATATTATTGTGGCACTTTACACAGGACGAGAAATGAAGCATATTTTATCACCGCAGATGCAACGCGATCTGCTAACCAATGTACAAGAGGGTGACAGTCAACCTAACGCAGTTGATCTTAGAGTTGACAAGATGTTTCAACTCAAGGACGAGACGTTTGTCATTACTGACGAAACAAAGAAGCACAGGGGATCTGTAGAGATTCAACCAGACAGCAACAATATGTTTTGCTTAGAGCCTGGTGTGTATGAAATTATTATGGAGAACATTGTAACAATACCAGAAGGTTATGCTGGATGGGTTATTACAAGATCTACATTGAACAGGAATGGTTGTCACATTACATCAGGTCTATATGATTCTGGTTACAATGGTGTGATGGCTGGACTACTTCATGTAGCACATGGCCCTGCAGCGATTGAGAAAGGTGCTCGAGTAGGACAGTTCTTAATGTTCGAAGCTGAGACGCTATCAATGTATGATGGTGACTATGGTGTAGGTAAAGAACATGATGCAAAATATACTGGAGAGTTTTAAGTGGAAATTAGTATTCAGATTGAAGAATTACAAAAGAGACGATTGTTTATTGCAACGCCTATGTACGGTGGTCAATGTGCTGGTATGTTTACCAAGTCATGTAATGACCTAAGTGCATTATGTATGCACTATAAGATAGAAGCTAAGTTCTACTATCTATTCAACGAGTCTCTAGTAACGAGAGCAAGAAACTATTGTGTCGATGAGTTTATGAGATCAGATTGTACTCATATGATATTCATTGATTCCGATATTGCTTTCAATCCTAACGATGTCATTACAATGATGGCTCTGATGGATAGTGAGGACCCAGAGTGTCCTTACGATATTATGTGTGGTCCATATCCTAAGAAATGTATTTCATGGGAGAAGATTGTACAAGCAGTCAATCAAGGTGTAGCAGATGAGAACCCTGAGATCCTTTCTAAGTACGTTGGTGATTATGTATTTAATCCAGCTGACGGTGGCAATCAAATGTCACTAACAGAGCCAACAGAAGTGCTAGAAGGTGGAACAGGTTTCATGATGTTCACTAAGAAAGGACTACAAAAGTATGCAGATGCTTACGAGCATTTATCATACAAGCCTGATCATGTAAGAACAGAAGCATTCGATGGATCGAGAGAGATCCTTGCATACTTTGATGCTCTTATTGATGATAAGCAAGCTAACCTCAAGCCAGAGCTTGAAGAGTTCTATAAACAGAACCCTAAAGCAACGCCTGAGGAAGTACAAGAGTTCATCTTCGATAAGAAGAGCTCGCTTATCTTAGGTAATGATTTACAAGGTAACCCAATGGAATATTCCAATAGGTACCTTTCAGAGGATTATATGTTCTGTCAATGGGCAAGACGTATAGGACTCAAAGTGTGGTTGTGTCCTTGGATGGAACTACAACATATGGGCTCTATGGTCTTTGGTGGGTCTTTAAAAGACTTAGCACAGATTGGAGCTCCAGCAACTGCTGATCCAAGTAAGATCGGCAAAAATAAGCAAATGTAACTGAGACAATATATTATGAAACTAAGTGAAAATACAGTGAGCGTCCTAAAGTCGTTCGCAGTGATAAACCAAGGGATTGAATTCAACGCAGGTGGAACTTTACAAACTATCTCTCCGCAGAAGTCTATTATGGCTAAAGCAGAGATTGATGATACGTTTCCCGCTCAAGGATGTTTCTATGAATTGAATAGATTCTTAGGTGTCCTTACTTTGTTTGATGATCCACAACTTCAATTCAATGAGAAGTTCGTCACAGTTAGAGATACAAAGAGGTCTGTAAACTATACGTATGCAGATCCTCAGATGATTGTAACGCCTCCTTCAAAAGAGATTCAGTTACCAGCTATTGATATAGCCGTAACTATCAAGTGGGAAGACCTCAGCAATACACTCAAGGCTGCCTCAGTAATGGGACTACCTGAAATTGCTATCTCTTCTGATGGAAGTGTTATTAACTTGGAGGCCATTAGCTCTAAGAACCCTACTGCAGACAAGTACAGTAATGTAATTGACAATAACAGTAGTGGTAAAGTATTCTCTGCAATCTTTAAGATTGAGAATATTAAGGTAATGAATTTTGATTATGATGTTGAATTATCTTCCAAAGGTATAGCCAAGTTCAAGTCAGCTAACGACCACGGTCCTAAGCTAACTTATTGGATTGCCACGGAAGGTCATTCAACCTTTGAATAGGATAGTATATGCAGACTCAAGAATTTCTGTGGGTAGAAAAATATCGACCAACGAATCTTGATGATGTCATACTACCGGAAGAAACGAAACGGATCTTCCAACAATTTGTAGACCAGGAGAATATTCCTAATCTACTCTTGACTGGCTCAGCTGGTGTAGGTAAAACTACAGTAGCTAAAGCCATGCTCGAGATGTTAGGTGCCGACTACATTGTTGTGAATGGATCCTTGTCCGGTAACATTGACACACTAAGAACCGATATAATGAACTTTGCAACGACAGTGTCGTTTAGCGAAGGACGTAAGTATGTCATCTTAGATGAGGCTGACTATCTAAATCCTCAATCAACACAACCAGCTCTTCGT
>Ga0209634_1000535_pt1 | contig 29503 bp, 53 predicted proteins | sample LinPmetageLP40_FD_184043 | JGI IMG/M metagenome (GOLD analysis project Ga0209634, IMG submission 184043) | Marine viral communities from the Pacific Ocean - LP-40 (SPAdes) (version 2) | ecosystem: Environmental > Aquatic > Marine > Oceanic | place: Pacific Ocean | collected 2010-08-26 | reverse complement strand
GGTTGGTCGTAAGGTACTTCATGTAAAAGAATCTAACAGCATTTCTGATGCATTTGCGAGAGTACGCAAGCACGCTGGTATTTATGACTTGAGGTTTCACGATTTACGGCACGAAGCTATAAGTTTGTTGTTTGGGAAGAAGTGGACGATACCTCAAGTCGCAGCGGTGTCAGGTCATAACGATTGGTCGCAGCTAAAACGTTATACGCAATTAAAACCTGGCGACTTACTAGACTTGTATTAAAAAAGTGTTACAGATCGTCTCGAGCAATAGCGCCGAGTATTAGAAGGACAAAACCAATTACATATAGAATCATTACACACCTCTGTTGATAGGTGCGCAGTATAGCTAAACATACTAAATATTAGTAATGCTATTATCGCATGTCAAATATATGTTTATTGCATTTGATTTTGTAGGTACACCGCTGTTTCTGACGTAGGAAACAGATATTTTTTACCGCGCTTTATATGGGGTATGTCGAGCTGGCCAAGATAAATTTGCTGGTAGACGGATGTTTTTTTAAGTCGGAGAAGGTCTGCTAGTTCTTGTAGGTCCATAAAGGGGCCATATTTTTCAAGCAGTAAAGACGAAAGGGGCATTGAGTTTAAGTCCTTTTATAGATCATATGCGAATGAGATTGATAACCAGTTAAGTAATTAGCAAAGCTAATAAAGTAAACTAATAGTAACGCACTTAATAGAGTAAAACTAGTCTTTTGTGCATAATAAATAACAATGGAATCAATAGTTAAATACGCTACTTTACAAGGTTAATACATGGCTAAGTCGGTGATTAAAAACTGTTTAATAAGTTCACTACTGGGAGGGAGTCGCGGTTCTGAAAATATCTCAAAAACGTCGCTATTTTTCTTTTGGACAAGGAAATACAGAGTGTTAGATGACATTCTTGGGTAGTACTGGTCTTTGTCTGTGCTGTAATCAAGGCAGATAAACATCATACCTTTTAGCATTTGCCACCCTTCCCCAATACCGCCGTCAACTTGCACGTGACAAGACTCATTTACTTCTACGCAAAAATCGTTAGGCTTAGCGTCCCACATTACTTGTTGTTTTATTTTTTGGTTTGGGTTACTTAGGTCAAAAGATACGGTCTTTTTAAGGATGTTTGGTAACGATTCGACTATTAACGGATCAATTTCTGCGGGGTCTACATCTAAGAAGTTAGCTAATTTAATAATAGTCTGGGGCGACATTTCGGTTATTGCATTTAAGTATTGACTAAAAGCACCCTGTGTCCAATTAAGTTTTTTTGCTGCTTCAACTTGCGTTATCTCCATTTCTTTTTTACGTACGTTCCATATACGCTGGAGGTTGGCTACGATTGTTTGTTTGTGTGACGCACTCATTTTGAGTTGCTCCGATTAGAACTTGTGAACATATCCAGTCACGTAATTGCGAAATGGAAACTCTATGTTCGATATAGTACCTTTTTGTTATATTAGTTGTAAAGCTGTTTGCTAATAAAATCAGCGCGTGTTTTTCTATACCTACTATGACGCAGGCTTTTTGGTTGCAGCTGATCATTCGGTTGAGCCACTGTATTTGCAGGGGCGCAAGAGTTGTTTTGATAAGTGTTGAATCTCTAGCGGGAAGTTTGGGGACGTATTTGTACTCTGCAAAAAGAATACCGGATGGCCCACCGTACATTACGTCGGGGACTCCTCCGGTATAAGTATCGTGTATCTTCCACTTAAATATTTCAGGTGGTAGTTTTCGATGTACAGATTTTATGAAACTGTGTTCATTCATAAATTAAGTGATGCGTTTCGACCACCAGTGCATCAAGCTGGCTCAAAAGGGTAAGGGGACCCTTGGCCATTAGTGTTACTAATAAACTTACGCCGCGTACTGAGAGTAAAGTTTCTCTGCAACTTCGTAGTCTTCAGTCTGCGCCCAGCCCATGCATGTAATATCTAAGTTTAGATACGAGCCTTTAGCGTTTTCAACAGATCGCGGTGCTACTTCCCATAAAGCTGAGAAACGATCGCCGCCTTTCATACCGATTTGACTGTTCCAAGAACGAGATACACGTAGTTTGGTGTTAGCAAACTCCATTGTTGCAGGAGCAATAGCGCCTGTCTTTTCGTCCTTGATCAACAGCAGATGTACGTCTTGCTCGGTAGTAACCCAGTCAAGCGGGTTAGCATCGTTGTTGATAGCTTCTCGTGCTGCTATGGCAGAGTCGAACTTGCCAAGTAACCGATTGCCCTTCCCTGCATTGCGATCTAACCAAACAGCCCATTCTGACTTAACAGTAACGCTGAGGCAGTAAAGCTTTTTGGACAGCTCGCCTGTGACTGAATTAATAAACAGACCGGGCTTAGCGCCGGGAACGTAGTCTGAAGACATTTCGTCTACTTCTTTGTTCATCTTTTGAAGCAGTTTAATACGAGGTATCTCGACATTAGTGCCGACATTCTCGTTGCCACGAGTGCTTTGTAAATTGATGTGTGCTGGAATTTTGTCTCCAGATATTGCTAACGCTGTGCTACCCATAATATTTTCCTGTTATAAAGTTAAAAGTTAAAAGTTAAAAGTTATTAACGACAAGACTAGTTAGTCCTGAAGTTAACTCGGCGAAGAGTATTTGAAGATAATCCGGGGACGTCTTCGCCAATCTCTAGCAAATCCCGATACGCTTTGTTAGCCGGTCTTCGTTCTAAGAGTTCAAAGGCTTTGTTGCTAAGAATGTGCTCATAAAAAGCATCCCAATCCTCAACTTTGGCCACTGTAGTCTCAGTTATAAACACCTTTGCCCTATCGTTTTTAGTAAGCGATAAGCCATCGGCATCCATTCGTTGCATAAGGAGGAAGTCGATGTGGTCTTGTTCCTCTTTAAGTATTTTTAGGTCTGAATTAAGCCCATCAATAAGCTGTTTGTTGTTAGCTTTTGCATCGATGAGGTCTGACATTTGTGCTAGTTTTGTCATGCGGTTTTTCCTGATTTTTCGATTTTAAGTATGGACAGTAGGTCTTCCATCTTGGTTAACTTACCTTCTAGTTTTTCAAACACTGAGTTTTCCCAAGTGTCTTTTGCTGCAATTTTTATGACTTCTGTTTTGAAAGTCTGCCCTGCTCGATAGATACGTCGATTGAACTGCGCGTAATGTTCCGCGTTGTAAGTAGGTGAGGCCCAGATAATGGTTGTTGCTTTGGTCATTGTTAGACCGTGGCCTGCTGACTGCGGATGACAGAACACAACCTGCAGCTGACCTGCTTGCATGCGATCTACAATATCTTTTCGTTTCGGAGCAGGCGTTGAACCGTCAATAACGCCGTAGTTAATTTTCATTTTCTCAGCAAGCTCCACCATATGATTGCGTTCGTGCTTCCAATTGAACGCGACTAACGAATGCTTACGCTGCTCAACTAACTGCATAACTAACTCATAGCGTTCGCTATGGATACCTTGCGCTACACCGCTTTCGTCATACACGGCGCCTGTACAGAGCTGTAATAGTTTCTTAACCTTTGACCCTGCATTAACGGCATTTATAGTTCCTGTATTGGTGTACAACACAGATTCTGACTCGAGCATTTTGTACTGGTGCAGTATCTTGGGAGGCAGCGTTGTCGACATTGTTCTGAATGTCTGCGGTGGCATGTCAATGCAATCTTCTAGCGTGTAACGAATGTTGATGTCTTTAATGTGTTCGCCAACAATTGCTTCTGCGTTAGGTTTGTCCTGCCATTGCTGGCCAAAGCCGTTGTTAAAACAGGTGCATACTTGATTGCGGAACTTAGAGAAATTGTTTCCTAGTCGCTCACCTCCATCAACTAATAGTGTGGGATGCCATATATCTAAAATAGTATTGCTGTTGGGCGTACCGGACATAGCTATTTTGTAAGTAAACTTTTTAGCTATTTTTAAGGCTGACTTACTGCGTTGACTGGCTTTGTTTTTAAACGCAGTAAACTCGTCAATACACAACGTATCGAAACCTTTGAGCACGCTTAGATTACTTACTAGCCACTTAACAGCGTCATGATTAGTAATAATAATGTCAGCGTCTGACTTAAAGGCTTTCTCACGATTCTTTGCGTACGCAAGTACGTACGTTAAGTGGGGTGCGAATTTTTCTATGTCATCCCCCCAACTAGCACCAAGTATTGATAACGGGGCTAGTACTAACATGCGCCCGCTTTTTCTGCTGGCAAATGCGTCTATTACGCTGCGCGTTTTACCTGTGCCAGGATCGGATGTTATTAATGTTGCAGGGTTGTTAAGAATAAATTCGGACGTTATTTTTTGATGTTCAAAAGCTTCCAGCATATTGACTCTCGTTTACTTAATTTTATATTGGTTTCAGTACGTTACCTTCACTATATTAGCATAGCTAATACTAATGCTCAATAAAATGAACTGGTTTTTTGCTAGACCAGCAGTAGCCACATGTCGCGCAGCTGTCTGTTTTGCCTACTTGTTCAGGGCACATGATGCCGCCAATAACATTTGTATTATTTCCTACATGCGCACTAAATTCTGTGTCGTAGTCGTCCGAAAAACGTATTCGGAATTTAGACGGGTGCAACTCATTGACGCTGTTGATGCAAGTGCCAATAGTGGTTGTTATTTTATGATGCGTATACCCAAACACATGTAGGTTTTCGTACTGACTTAACCACAATTGCCACTGAATTATGTATCTAATGCTATAAAAATCACCCAGTACATGAAGCCTTACAACAAAACCGTTAGGGTGTTTATTGTTTAATTGGTTTAGATGGGTTCCTAACTTAGGTATAAAGTCAGCTGCCGTATGGTCAAAGCGATGACCGAACGGCATGTTGTCACCATAACAGTTATCCCATTGTTCGCAATCTGCAGGACATGTAGCGCGCTCTTCTAGTGTAAGAGAGTATATTGTCATGCCCTTCCACATTTTAACTGTAATTTTGTCACCCAGCTTTGCGTTTTGTTTTCCGCGTTTTAACATATTGTGGTTGGGAGACTTTACGCTTTTCTTGTATCGGGTTGATGGTGGTCTTAGATTTACTGCTGGGATTAGGTTCTGTGCTAATGATGTCATCAAATATTTCCTGTTTTATAAGCGCCGTCGTAGCTTTATCAAATTTGTCTAGGAGCACTACATCTGATTTTTTTAGTCTGTAAGTTGTCCAGTAGATGGCGTCCGGGGGATCTGTTTTTAAGGTGTATCGGATGTGTTCTTTGGGGGTGCTTGCGTAGGTGAATTGCATAGGTCTTCTTCTTCCTGTTCTTGTGCTTTCTGTTTTCGCCGCCATTCTAAAAACAGTATTATTTCAAAAGCGGTCCATAGTTTTAAAAGGATATTAATCATTGTTTTATGTAGCTCTCCATTCACATAGTGGCTCATCGCCTTGGCCGTACTGGCACCAGCGACATGCGTCTTTGCTTGGTGTTGGTTGGAAGTTATCCGCTGTAGTCATGCGTACTGCACGCTTATGCCAGTTAGGCATAAACTGCATGGCTTGTTCTCGGGTGAATTGCTTTGTTGTTGTTTCGCCTTTATCTAAATACCAAATTTCAGTCTGTATAAATTGAATGTTTGGGTATCGCATAAAGGTTGCAATGGCGTAAAGCAATGCTTGTTGGCTGTGTGCAATCTCATTACCCCACTTCTTGCCGGTCTTGTAATCTATAACGCGTGCTGAAGTTTCATCTTGGTGTACAAGTGCGTCTAGTTTTACACGTGCCCACGTATTTTTATCATTCCAACCTACTGCTTTCCATTCGGTATCAAAGCCCCAGTCCCCTTCTAGTTCTACTTGCGCATTAATAAAACCGCTACGCAGTTCTTCGAAGTCGTCTTTGAATTTTTTAAGTGTGTCAGGAAACTCACCAAGAGTACCGTTGACGTAGTCTTCTGCTTCTTGGTGTATGACGGTGCCGCGCTCTGCTGCAGGGCCAGACTCTTCGCGTATCTTTTTTACTCTAGCTAGATAGGAACGAAACGGACATTGCTCAAATACTTTTAATCCAGAATAGGACCATGATTTTATCTCGCCTAAATCAAAAAGCGTTTCTAGGGGTTTAATTTTGTCAGGTCTGTTAGTTTGTGTAAGTGTGATCATTGTATTAGTATCTCTAATATAGTTAGATCAAGCTAAAAGACGATTGTCGTTAGTCTCAAAATATCCGTCGATTAAAGTTTGCCGTTCTTCATCATCAATATTCCATGAAACAACTAAGCCTAGTATTGGAGTAGCTGCAGTGTCGCCTCTTGCATTTAAAGGGCGTTTTCTTTCTGGTTCAAGGCCGTTACGGCTTAGTTTTTTGCTGAAGTCTCGTTGAGAATAACGCGGCGTTTGTTCTGTCTGTATATGGAATACAGTACGCAAATGTTCTCTAGGTATAACTGTATATTCGTCTTTACAGGAAGCAATCCAGCTTTTAACAAGTCGTTGTGCTGCGATAATTTCATTAGCGTGTAATACAGAAGCCGTATTGATTTCTAATATGTCAGCAAAATATGGCAGGTTGCCGTCTTTGATTGCTTGGCAGAATTCATCAAACACAGACATGCTTACGTTACGCATCTGTTCTTTAGCTGTGTTGTCGATAGGTTGCTCTACAAAACGTTGACTTACTTTGAAGGTAGATAGCGCGCCTGCAAATGCATACAGCTCACTGTCTATTTCTTTTGTAGCAAGACGCTTGGGCATGTCAGGATACTTAACAATAAGCTTGGTATCTTGCCGGGGGCCGATGTTGTAGCGTCGATCGCCAGACTCTATGTTGACTGCGTCAACTCTGTTAGTAAGAAATATATAATTAGTGTAACTGGGTATTTCTTTTTGGTTAGCACGCATACCTCGTATTGTTAGTGTCGGTTCTGTAATTTGGCTTTTGAGCTTGTCAGCCATCTTACTCGCACCTGATGAAGAAGATGCCATATGAAACTCATCGACAATTAAGAACAGTGCGTCTCGCATATATAAGTTGAACTGCTCTTCCATATTTTGTAAGTAACGCATTGGTACGTGATCGTTGCCAAATAGCTTACGTAATATGCGTGAATAAAAAACACCTTTACCTGTCCCTTGCGTACCTGTGAGTACCCATGCAACTTTAGTTTTCTCTCGTGTCTGGTATATGTGAGCAAGCCAGTTAATGAAGCGCTCAAACTCTTCGTCGCCCTCGCCTAACATGTGATAAATCACACGGTATATTAACGGGCATTTGTCTTTTATTGTTTTAGCATAGCCAAATTCAATAGGCGTTGCAGGCTCGTCTGGCGCCAGGACGTACTTGGTGCGTGTGTACGTGTTGACGTAATAAGGTACTTTCTTAAAGTTTACTGCTGAATCATTTGATGTAGGGTCAAACACAACGCGCCCGTCAGGGATAAAGTCTGGAGCTATTTTTCCGTGGCTCATAAAAAAGTCCTCTACGTTGTTTTTGTTACAAGGAACTAATGGATAGTCCTCAGAGAATTGTTCAGTGTTCGGATCATATACACCGTTAAAGAAAGTATCGGTATTGTAGTCACGCATGATGACCGGGAACTCAGCGCGCCCTGCTTTTTGCATGTGTTCTGCAAAGGTATCAAATACAGACACGTAAAAATCAGGGTCGGCTTTTTCTATTTCGAAGATAGGCTCGTCTTTAAAGTTATACATGTACGTAGGTTTTTCTATGTTGAAGTAGTACGCAGATGAGTCACCGCCGTTGATGTTACAACGTACGTATGGAAAGTTTGTACTGTCTGCGATATTGATAGACATACGGTCAGGGTTAACAAGTACTTCTTCAGTGATACTGTCGATTGAAGCTAAGCGTGTTTTTACTTGTTTCTTTCTAAAGCCTGCATTTTCGCGTAGTTTGTCTTTGCAAGTTTGTGATTTCTCGTACACTTTTTGTGGCGACACGTTCTGCATAATCACACCGAGATCGAAAGCATGGTTATCTCGGGTCACTAGAATTATTCTGTCGTTGTCATCTTCAAACGGATTGTGAGTAGCGTCAGCAAAAGAAGGCGTGCTGATAAACACCAGCTTAGAGTTGTCTGCTACTGAAGAATCTAAAGGAAATTTTAACGACTGGCCGTTTACTGACAGTCCCAACTGAGAGGTAAACAGGTCTGATTCAAAGTTAGCGTCTTGCAACCAAAGCTTAATAGTCTTTGGTGGCATAGCTGTTTTTAGGAACATAAAAATATGCAACGATGTTTTGTCGCCTTTAAGACCTAAGCTTGATGACGCTTGCGCGATGTAGCTAACGTTTTGTAGCTCTTGGGGTAGCTCTCCAATAATTTGATTTGCGAGATACTGTACATCTGCGCTGCTAAGTTTGTTTGTGTTTAAGGGTCTAGGTAGCGTAACGCCATCTACGTCTAGCACCAATAGATTAGACAGGGCTGTCCTGTTGGTGTGCCCCGCCCTACTTTCTCCGATTAAGTCCCGTTTTAGATCACCCTTGAGCATACAATGCCCGAGTGCTCCATGATTACGGATAAGCCGCTCTAACTCTGTTAACCCTTTAAGATCGACGGCTACGTCATGTGTGTGCGATGACACTGCTTTGACGTGCGGATACGGGGTAAACGTTTTTTCGAAAGAGTAGTGCTTACTTAATCGAAGGCCGTTTGTTGCCTCCAAAAAAGTTACTCGCATTACAGATTAGCTCCTGCTGTTAATTAGATATTAGTGTTACTAATTCTTTTCATCATGAAAAAATACTTCTGAGCGGTCAATCTTTACATCCGTGTCTGCTTCAAAAGATAGGCGTACCTGATTGCGATCGATGCGATTTACGTTTAGTACAACTACTGTGTCGCCGTCTTTGTGAATGACAACAGACTCATTAGTTTTTCTTGTTAGTACTAATCGTGACATTATTTGCTATAGCTGGTATCGAAACCGCCCTCTGCGTCTAGTGGAATGTTTGAGCACCAAGAAGGTGCTTTGCACATATCTTTAATGATGTTATCCATTGTAGCATGAGGGGTAGTATTAGTAGCAATAATAATTATCTCATCGTGCACGGTCAGTGCAACTCGTTCTTCTTTTCGGCGGCTGAGCCGAAGCATACTGTCTGTAATTATTATTCTAGACAGTGCTTGAATCACGTTTTCTGTAATACGACCTCCGTACGTATACGTTGTTTTGCCTCGTGATTGGTAGGCTAGGCCCTCCATTGTTGTTCGCAAGCCTTCGTATTTAAGTGCCATGCCATTGGGCATGCGAAGTCCGTGGTGTTCAACATTGAGAGGGCCGTACTGATACCCAAAGTTATCTTTGTGCATAGTTTGTTTTACTAGGTCTTCTAATTTAGTCCATAGTAATTTAATTCGTGGGTAAGTAGATCGGTAAGTGTCTACTACTTCTTTTGCTTGAGCGTCGCTAAAATCAATTGCTGGACCCATTGCACCCGATCGCAATGTCATGGCAAATTTCTTATGTCCCATACCATAGCCAAGACCAAGGATAGCAACCTTACCAACGAAGCGTTCTTGTTCGGTAACTTCACTGGCAGGTTTTTCATATATACGAGAAGCGAACGCTTTGTAAACATCGATGCCGTCTCTAAACTGTTGCAGCAGTTCTTTCTCCCCAGCTAGCCATGCGAGCATACGTGCTTCGATCTGACTCAAATCGGCAACGTAAACAAAGTGCCCTTTTGGCGCTATTAAACATTTACGAAGCTCTGATTTACGCGGGAGGTTTTGCAGATTAAGTTTTTCTGTACCGCCGAAACGTCCAGTGTGTGCAGCATAATACTGCAGCGGTACGGGGAGTGTGTCATCGTCGTTTGCTGAGTCCAGCAGCCGCTTGCTTCGTGTTTCTGACAAGCGGCTTTTAACCATGACGCGAGCGTCCCACACGTCTTTGTGTTTTGGGTGCATTACCGCCATCTGCTGAAAGCCCGTATCATTTTTACCTAGCGCAGGAATGTCTTTACCTGTGGTCGGGCTTTTCTTTGTAGGCGGCACAATGCCAAGTACTTCTTTTACATAAGCAAAAAACTGTTGGTTGCTAGACAAAACTTTACGGTCTATGCCTGAGTTTATGATGATTGCTTCGGCGTTGTCGTACTCTTGCTGATGGTATTTTTCTAGACGTGGTCTGTCTATTTTTAAGACAGGCTCGCAAAACATTCGGCATACTAAATCAATGATATCAAGTTCTTTGACGGGGTAATCTGACAACATTTTGTAGAAGCACGCATAGGTAACGTCGCAATCTTGTATGCAGTAAGTGCCGAGGGCTTCTTCTATGTCAGGCGGTAAGTCGTAGATACCCTTAGTTTTTATAAGGTCATCGCCCTTCCGCATTTTGTCATTAAACGGAAACAAGCGTATTGCTAAATCTTTTAGTGACGCTGATTGGCCTGGGAAGAACCCGCTGCTCATGGCACGTGTGTCGTAATAGTAGCTAGGTGTTAAGTTGTAATGATGTGTGAGAATGTAGGCGTCAAATTTTGTGTTGTGACATAGAATGGCGGAGCTAGCCCAGTCGATTCTGTGCAGTGCTTCGGTTGTTTCGTCTGCGCCGAACCACTCTGTCGGACCGTCATTGACTTTAATACCAACGCCTTGCACTTTGAACAATGCGTGTTTGACGTAGGTCATTGTATTGAGTTTACGGAGACTAATGTCTGTGTCGTAGTAAGTTTCGAAATCGAGGGTTATCAAATCCATGATATGAAGCGCCTTATTTTTTAGACGGGTTGTTTTTGTTGTGGTCGTTAAAGCTAACGCGGTTTTCTTGTTTAATGCCGTAAGGAAGGTGTTGTATTACGCCTCCTGCTGCTAAAAAAGCGTCTGTGTCTGCGTTTAGTTTTTTTCGTTGTGCTTTATATTTGTAGGTTTGGCCGATTGACATTGTTGTCCCTTAGATTTTCGTTGTTGGTATTGGTATTCTTTGTCTTGGACTATTAGCCATGATCCTTTTAACAACGTTAAAAAAACGGCTATAGATATAATTGATAAAGTAACTTCAACTAAGACGTACATTGTTATATCCAAGGTATGTCATCTTGAGAGGACTCACATTCACGTTGCGCATATAGCTGCCCTTCCATCTCGCCAAACGCCTGCATAAGGTCGTTGTATATTTCTGGTTGACGGGTCTTTACCCACACGTTGACAAATTTAAGCGCTTCGCTTTGCATAACATTTTGTCGAGTTTCTTCGTCGTGTATTTGTTCTAGCTTAAGGTATTCGTTTATGTCCATTGCTCGTTCCTCGAGGTTTGGTTTTATTCAAGCGTTGATATAAGTTTGTTGAGGTACCACTGAGCTTTCTTTAAGTCTTCTAGTGGTTTGGCTTTTCGTTCGTAACGCCACAAGTATTTTATGGCGGCACCTTTGCAGTACCCGCGAAAAGCTTCGGGTGTCATAGAGGCTTCTATACCGTCGATGCATTCAATGCTGCCTGACGTGTAATGGTTGGGTGAGTTGACCATATCTTCTTGGTCATTAAAGTTGTGTGCAGCCTTCATAGCTTGATCCATAGGGGTGTTGTCAATAACAATTGATGATTTCTCAACAGCAGGATGTTCTTTTCGCAGCCTGTCCCATTCTGTTGCTTTTGGGGCGTTGATACCGAAATGTGCGAAAGCCATATACTGTTACTCGTTTGTTAGTTAAAGCGCGTTGTAGCCACAAGTGCGCAAAGCTTGCTAATCAGGGAGGGGAACCCTTTGGCTGACTCTATGGAGGAAGAGTATTACTTATACTAATATTACCATCACTAATATGTCAAATGAAATAGACATATTTATAAGGTTATTTGCACAGTTGTCCCAAATGGAGCTTTGAGTTTGTTAGTACACACCCACAACACCGGGCATGTTGCCAGCTCTTCGCATCTTCGGAAGTCGTCGTCATCAGTTTCTAGATCAGTAAGGTATACAATCGCTTCTAGATCAGGATACTTTTCATAGAGGTACTCAAACGTTGGATAGAAAGCAGTGCCTCCGTTGCCTTTTACAGTAAGTTCTGGCAGTTTTTCTCCGTGCTCTAGTTCGTACGCTTCTTGAACTACATAGTCAGTTTGTACAACAACTACTTTTTCTGGTTGTATGTCGCTGACTACAGCGTTTAGCTCACCGCAAAACTGTTCTTGATAGTCATAGGTTGATCCGCTTGTGTCTCTGCAGATTGCTATGGGTCCACACTGCTCACTATACATAGACGGTATGTACTCATCTTCGCTGATATAGCCGCGATGTGGCTTACGCCATGAGTAATCTAGGTTAGTTAGCGATGTAAAGAACGGCCATAGCACCATAGCCCAATCGACCAGCGGTGCAACAATGTCTGCAATCGCTTCTTCGATATGACCGGGTAGCAGCCCTCTCTGCTTAGCAACTTCAGCCGCTTGTGTTACGGCAATTTGCCAGTCGGCTTCGTTAGCAGAGTTTGTGTCGCTGTTGCCTTGGGTACTGTCAAGAACAAAGCCCCACTTCTGCCCTTCTGGAGGTTCGTCATAGATTAAGTTATAGATCTGTTCAGCAGGCATGTCATGATACTTAGCATCGTTTAATGCGCCTTTGGGTAATATAAACCCAGATTTTACAAGTATAGGGTTTAGAGCAAGGTCACATGCTATGTTCCATATATGCGGGTCTCGCTCACCACGTCGTGTGTGGTGGTTGAGCACGCAGTGCATGACTTCATGAGCTACGCCGCCTATTAGTTCAAGGGGTGTTAACTTCTCGATGAACTTAGGTGAAAATAGTAGACGTACGCCGTCAGTAGCTAATGTTTGTATTGTGTCGTCTTCTACTAGCTTGAGCTTTAACGACAATGCGCCAAAGAACGGCGCTTCCATTAGCATACGTGTGCGTGCTTTTAGCATCATGGTTTCGCTGGACATACTACGCTCCAATTAATTTAGATGTGAGTACTACTTGATTAGCGACGGTAGAGTCAAAGTTAACAGCTTCGCGGCGGTTGCGTGCTGACTGTGCGCGCGTTACTTTTTCGTGCATTGTTAGTTTTGTGTCAGTGTCTAAGAAAGCGTCGCCTGCTGGCCATGCTTCTACGAACTGATGCGCTGTATTACACTTGTGGAGTAAGTCGCTTATGCTGGAGCGATAGTTACTAAACTTCTCATTTATTACTTTTTCTTCCGTTAAGAGCCTTACCATTTCGTCTAATATAGGTTGTTGATCTGCTTCATCAAGATCTGATATGTGCAGAGTTAATGTGTCAGAGTCATCTTTATACCTGTCGGGAGCATGAAAAACCATAACAGGAGCAGGCATGTCTACAACAAGCTCTAGTGCTGGCTCGCGGCTAGACCAAATTCTGTTTGCTAGTTCTTTTTCTTCAGAGCTTCTAGGCTCGCCTTTAAGTTTGAAAGTACTAGGGTTAAGCGTTTGAGGCAGTAAGTTAGGCATCGAAAAAGATTTATAGATTTTTACAACGCCGTTGGGTTCTGTATGCGCTTGTAATACGCGTCTAGCAGCTGCCTGTACAGGACTGTTGTTGATAGCAGAAACTAATTTTTGACAAAATTCTGCTGTAGGTTTTGGGTCAGGATTGGTTTTTCTAAAAGCTAGCATTGCAGTGTTCAATATTCGGTCGCGTAGCTCTCTAGATAATCGAACTGAAGCCATGTTATGTCTCCCTCTTTTTATATTCGGATTTAGGGCAGTATTGCCAGCCGCTACGAACTTTAATAGCGGCTTCTTTATCGGAGACTCTTATAATTTTGTCTCCATGTTTTATACATTTCATAGACGTTTCCTTACGCACTTATTAAAAGTTTACAACGCGGTCAAGTTTTACTGTCTTTGCATTTTTATAAGGGCGCTTGGCGGTTTTCCAAACACGATAGGTGCCATCTGTTTGTTGACGGATTGATGAGCCATTTTTATTTTCTTCGTTTTCTACGCTGTAGTTGTACATAGCAGCTGTTATTCGGTCAGCTATTTTCTTGTTAGGCACAACAAAAGAATCGCCAATTTCAAGATCTGCGATAAATGCGTACTTGGTTTTGTTTTTCGTAGTGTGTCTTTCTGGTATAGCGATATTTTTTTCGATAGTGATTTCGATATTCTTTTTCATGTTTTAGGTTTCCAAAGGTTAGTTAAGGGGTCTTACATTAAGACGTCAGCGTTTGCTTCGGTCCATTTAGTAAACGAATCGTGGCTCTGCAAAGACATATCTTTTGATAACGAGTCACGGATGGCTACTACTTGGTATTCAGGCGGCATGCGGTTGACATATTTCATGATGGCCTTGAATGTTTTTGGTTCAGCGACATTGGCAAGTGCGCCTGCGGTTGCATAGAGTACTGACGCTTCGGTAGGTACTTTTACAGTTGAGGGCTTTTTGATAATGTCTTGTGGGTCGGGCACTTCTTTGTAAACTGCTCGATACGCAATGTACTCACCAGCAGCTCCGTCGCCTATGACTGATGCACATCCTGTGAACATGTTTTTGATGAAGGGTAGCTTTTTGTTAAGCATTGCCCATGTACGAGGCGTTGGGAATGCGTTTTCTGTGGCATCCATTGAGTGCAGCAACTTAGGTCTGTAACGTAGAAATGATGTGATTGACTCATCGATGTTGTTGACCATAGCCCACTTACAAAAGTCATTGACTGTTGGCTCTAGTTCAATGTGTGCAAATCGATTCTTTACAGGTGTTGGCATCTCATGCACAGCGGCCCGGTCGGAAGCCCGGTTGCCTGCTGCAACAATGATTGTGTTGATCGGCAATGTGTATGTGCCAATACGTCCTGTTAGTAATAATTGTAGTAAAGCATTCATTGTTGCTTTAGGTGCGTTTGGTAGTTCTTCAATGAACAGCAGTACTAAGCCGAGGTAGTCAGAGGGTGGGTAATCTTCTGGCACACCGTAGCGTGTTCGGTAACTACCGTCTTTTTGCTCTACTACTTTAAGACCACCGCGTACGTCTACGGGGTCAAAGAGGTTGGCACGCAGTTCATATATCTTTGCGCCAATTCGCATGCCGTAATCGTAAACGATGTCAGACTTACCTGACCCAGGAGGCCCCCATATCATTGTGTTGATACCGGCTTTGCCGTTTACTTCTAGTTCTTCGTCTGCTTCTGTTGGTGATACTGATCTCATAAATTGCTCCAGTCTATGTGTATTGTGCCGTTCTCATCGATGGAAGGTTCTCCACCGAACTCAGTGATAAGCGGCTCGAGGGTTTTGTTTAGTGACATGTATTCAGGGCGGTTTTCTGGTTCTGCTAACGCAGGATCTATACGTTTAACTTTGTAGAAACCTAGCTCTTCTGCATGGTCACTCGCGTCATACGATGCATCGTCAGTGACTGCACATAACATTGGTTTTGACATGTGTATTCCTTACTTGGGGTTGACGGGTTTCCAACCGAATTTTCGGTATGGGAATTTATCGGTCTTTGATAGGCCGAGTTTTTCTGTGCGCATTGATCGCTTTGCAACAAACAGCACGATGCTGATGATTAAGCCTGCAGTAAGGCCTGCAACCATCCCGGCAAATGTGCCTGCGAATATCCACATCAAGAAAAATGTAGCTATGACGTCGATTACAATGTCAAAGCGTGCAATGCGTCGTAAGTTGAATTTAAATAGTAGAAAGAGCAGACCAGCTGCTGCGATAAGTCCTGCTGTGAACATGTTGTTCTCCCGTTTTGATAAGTGAGTTGATTTAGCCTTGTAAGATTCGTACCCATGCTTGTGCAAGTGCTTCACGGTCTTCTTCACTTCCCTTTGCGAAGCGTGTATTCATTGCATCAAGCTTGAAGCGCACTGCTTGTTCGACGGTCTCTACTGCTTTGCACCATTCGACGCGTCTGTTAATAGATTCCATTGATGTTTTAAAGTCTTCCATTACTGGCATTCCTCAACAGGTTCGTCGGTCCAATAACGAGGGTCTGTTTTTACATCGCCTCGATAGGCGCTTAGTTTTATTTCGTAGCATTTGTCGCAAACACGGCAGAGTGGTATGCCGCGTGCGTCTTTTTCCCACCACGATTCTTGATTTTCGTGCATGCAATACTGGCTCATGTATTACCTCTACTAATATAGTTAGCTATTTTAAAAAACATTATCGGATGCCCTCTCGGTATTGTTTCCACGAGGTCGGTACGTAACCTTTGGGATAAAACACATCGCATTCTATGGTAGGCAAGAAACCGAGTGCTTTAACTCGTTTTGCTTTGCGCAGATAAAACGTAAACGTTTGTATAGCGCTTGTGAGACTGGCTTCTCCGTCTTGAAAGATGGCTTCGTCAGACATATACATACCAAGATCGTAGTAGATGGCATCAGCTTCGGCTTGTGTTTGGGGGCTTATAGGTTTCTCTATACATTCATATTGCCCATTAGAATTTATATAGTCTCTGTCGTAGATAGTGTCAGTCATGCTTAGTGTATTCCTTGGTGAGTGGCGATCCATTGTTCTGTAAAGTCTTTTTCGATCGCGGTTTTTGCGGTTAAGATTATTTCTGATACTTCTTTGCCACTGATTGTTTCTTTGCTTCTAGGTTCTAATGCAAATGCGTCAGCGAGTGTTTGTAATACCCAAAGCATGTTGTCTAATGGGACTAGAATAGATGTGTCTTCGTCGCTCATGATTCGTCCTCTACGTCTTCGCTATGTAGGCTTTCGCCATATTCAATGCCTGCGGCTATAGTGTCTTTTGCAACTTTGGAAGAAGGTGCACAGCCATGTGCCATATGGGTATAGAAAGATATGCCTGCGAATATTTGTTCGTGTGCAGGCACGCCGTCGGACGCTAGCTCGGTTATGGCGAGTAAGGTATGTCGATAAGCGTTGATGTTTTCTTGTGTGTCACTCATGTTTTATCTCCCTTTGAGGTTATTTTTGTGATGTGGTTAGCGTGTTGGCTATACTTGTTAAAAAATTTAGCCCATGACCGCCATGTTTTTATACAGTTACCGTTGTTGAACGTCCGGTAAAATTGTATGTTTAGGGTTTTAGGGGGTTTTGCGTCTCCAAGTTCAATACATAGATTGGGGGTGTCGTTGATCGGTCCCCAGCAATATACTTTGCCTTGATCGGGTCGTGTGTAGACGTAAGCAGGATTTAATTCGTCTAAGAAGATCATTACTCAAATTCTCCGTATTCTTCGGTGTAGTCAGCGAGTTTCCAAGGACCTTCGTTATAAGATACTTGTATTAAATCATCGTATTCACCGTCATAAGTTTTCATATGTCTAGACTCGCCATCGTGGAATTGTTTTAAGGCTTCGTCTTCGTTGTTAGCTTTGACGTGATGTACTTCTACTGACATATAGGATGTAAGTACTTCGTAAATTTTCATGACTCGTCCTCTAGTTTTGTGACTATGCCTAACGCTAGATAGCCTTCGTCGTCTGACATCCACCATGCATCGAGGTTGTTGTCTGCAACAAAGGTTTCGATGAGCGTGCGAGCGTCATCTGGTGATAGGTACTTGTAGGTTGTTGTCATGATTCATGCTCCGTTGCAAAATGGTTGACAAGACGGGACAACCTTTTTGCGTTACTTACAACAGCATTGGTTCTTGGTCCATCACGGTTAGGAAGGTTTGTGTCGTAATCTATTACCCACTGGCATACGCACATAAGTTGTTCGGTTTGCTTTGCGGTTAGTTTTATCTTGACGTTGGTTTGCGGTCTGTATTTTTGCTCGTGAAGCAAGTCTAAGATACTGTCTCGGGATGCGGTGAGTTCGTCGCGATAGCCGAGAGCTAGCTCATATACTTCAGAGATAAAGTTCTTGTTGTTCATGATTCGTCCTCTTGTTCAGCTATTCTATTTTCTAAAATGTCCCAATTAGATTCGTAGGCAACATCCCAGTTATCCCAATACCCATTTGCTATATCTTCGTTTGCCATGATGACAGCCATGTGGTTAATGCAGGGTTCGTGGTCAAAGGGTAAATTTAGCTGTTTCATGATTTTAGAATCTCTTTTGAAAAGTCAGGTGCATTGGGGTCAAAACCGTAGTTGTAATCGAATTCTTGCCATCTCCAATTGCCATCTTTAAGGTCGGTCTGGGCTGACATTGGATGTAAAGAACGGGGGCCGATGTTTGCATACCCACAGTGGATGAAGTCCCATATTTTGGTTTCGTCTATGTCGATAGGGACATTGATGTTTAAATAGAGGTCTGTTTCCATTGTTGCGTATACGCGGACGGTTTTATGGGTTTCTTTGTTCATGATTCGTCCTCTTCTGGGTCGTTAAGGGGGAAAATCACTCGCATGTAGTCGTCTTCGAGTTCGGTGCATTCCCATTTGTGTGTGGGGCATGTGTTGAGCCACGCTCTTAATTCTTCGCTAGTCATGATTCATACCTCCGCAACGTCTTCTTCGTATACGGAATCACTTACCCATGACACATCTATATCGCGAGTTGGTGAAAACAACTTCACGCTACCGTCATCGTTGAGTAACTCGTCACCGTTTTCGTCAACCTTATAGAACTGGATGTCCCACACTTCAACTGAATATTTTTTGTTCATGATTCGTCCTCAATTTCTGTTTCAAAAATAGCAACAAAGTCTCGTACAAAATTGTCGTAATCATGCATTTTGTCTTCTTCGCCTTCTTCCCAACAAGGTGATCCGCTTGTGCACCAGTTGAATGAATGTGTATCACCCATGCTTGTCCAGTAGCTAACGTCGCTTTGGTATGCTTGTAATAGACGTAAGGCTGTTAACATGAAGTCTTGAGTAAAGCGTTCGTGATTCATTACTAGTTCTTTTTTAGTGAGCAGTTTGGTTGTCATGAGTCATACCTCTTGCTGATGTTGGTGAGGTATTTGTTGAAGTCGTCAAGTTGGCACGCTACAAACGCAAAGGTTTGTGCAGCGTAATAGGATATGTGTGCAGTGATGACGAGCGCGTATCGTTGGGTGTTGCGTAACAGTTTTTCGTGGTCAATGTTCATAGCGCGATCCTCGCGTTAGTTAAACTTTATTAGCTTTACTATTATTAGTATTGCTTATATTTTATCATAAATAAAGCACTATTTTATAAGCAGCACAATTTAGGCTGCCGGAGCTGGTCACGTGTGTAGTTGTTTTAGTACACACCTACAGCTGTGTTGCGTGCGTTTGGTATGCAGACACGTCGGCTGCCAGGTGGCGCAGGTGTGTGTCGCGAAGCACACTGTCAATAACGTGGACAATCATCAACAAGTGATGATAGTGAATTGATACAAGCACACTGTCTTGCTGCTGGCGATGGCGTGCGTCGTTGTGTATCAGAGTACTAACAAGTTGTTGTTGCTTTGGCAACACAATGCGTAAGCATATAAAAGTAATCACTTGTGATTGCGTAGAGAGACTCGAAAAAAACCACCACATCCGAAGACATGGTGGCATTGGTTGGTTAAGCCGCTTTTTTACAAACCGCATCCCAGTCGGATGAATCTTTGCGGGCTTTGTACTCTTCCCAATCTTTGGATGACGCTGTGATTGCTTCGTCAAGGTCGTCGATACGATGCTTGGGTATCCACAACGTTGGGTCTTTCTCGTCAGGTTGATCTGTTGCGTATACATATAGACGTTCGATCTCGAAGTATGACATCACACCGCGTAGTTTAGAGTGTAGCTCGTTGAGGTCGTCGAAGTCAGTCTCTACTACGTCGGCCAGATTTTCTACGGATAACGGTTCGATGTTCATAAGGTCGCATGTATCTGCATACGCGTCTGTGCCAGTACCGCCTGCGATTGAATCCCAGTCGTCTGCTCTGGTCATGCTATTGTGTAGTTGACCGACGAGTTGAACTATTTTGTTGGATAGTTCTTGGACGAATGGCATGCAAGTCTCTGGCTTGAGGCCGTCGTAGTGTAGCTTACCGCCTGCGGCTTTACGTGCGTCGTTGAGTCGACGGGCGTACATACCGATGCGTAGAACTGGATCGGCTTCGTTGACGGTTTGCACCCCTTGGGCTATGGCAACCATGTTAGGTTTGCCTGACTCGGCCATCTGTGAGATAGCGTAGTCTATAAGGGAGTTACGAGTTTTTACTGCTGGTGCGATTTTTACTGATTTAGTTGCTTTAGTGCCCATGATTAAAATTCCTTAAGTAGTTGTGAAGTGGTTAGGTATTCGGTTGTGCTGTTGTCTACTGCGTCTAGTGCAGTGTCGATATCTACAACCTCGATATCTAGGTCAAATGTAGCCATTAGCCATGCCTCCCGACGTAGTCTGAAGCGTCTACATAAGCAGATACTTCTGCCGCGGCTTCGATGTCGTCTAAACTTGCGCCTGCCCATACCATGAATGCGGTAGTGCCGACCATTTGGACGCCTTCGCGTGGATGTTTTACGTAGTAGTTTTTACCGTCTATTAGGAAATCTACGCCTTTTGCAACGTAGGGCGAATTGTAGGCTGTAGCGCCTAGCTCTTTTATCTTACTGAGCATTGATGAGTCCTCTTTTTGGTTATAGATTGTTTGGACTTGTGCATAGGTAAACGTCGACGATGCTGTCGTGCTCACATACATAAGTAGTGGGTAGATCAGTGACCGAAATTAACGGGTGATCTTTGATGAACGCGTACCAGACTGCGTATGCGATGAATAATGCGATGCCGATATGCATCAGTTGTGGACGTCCGATAGGCTTGATCATGCCGCCCACCGCTCATCGACGTCTTGTCCTAGCCCTTCCATGTTGGAGAAGCGCAGTGTGAACATAGGTACGTCATCGTAGACGCCATACACTGGATAGACAGGCTTGCCGTCTAAGTAGAACTCGTATGAGATCCACGACTTAGATGTTTCACAGGCTTCACTTATCTCTAAGTCTGCTATGAATAGTGCGTGGCTGAGTGACATCTCGCCTTCGCAGAGTAGTTCGGTATCTTGATATTGCTTCACGAAATAACTCATGTGCGTATCCTCGATTTGTAGTAGGCCTCTCCAACTGTATAGCCGAGCTTGAGATAGCGTTTATATAGGAGCCGTTCTTCTTCGGCTTGAGTTGGCTTTTTCTTGCGCCAGTGACTAAGAAACATGAAGTCTCGTCTAGTCATGATGTTGACCTCCATAGGTAAGTTAGAAGGAGACAATCCCCTTACGCCAATCAATACCCACATAGTGCGAGGAACGAGTGCTAAAAATAGATAACTTAGAGCCAACAGTTAATGTAGTTTGTTAAGAACTGTGTCGGGTGTACAACGATGTACAACGAACTGTACAACGACTGTACAACGAGTGAAAATCGCTGAAACGTATGGTATGACTGGGCTAGAGTCATTTTGTTGTAAGGTGTGCACTGTTTCTTGTTATAAATTCAAAAGTAAGAAATAAAAAACAGAAAAGGCGTTATTTACATGTACGTATATAGTAACTTGGAAAGTGACGACACAGTCGACACAGTTTGGTAGTAAAAGCTCTAAGACGTAGACAGTACGCGGCCTGTACGGTGTACAACGATTGTGTGCAATCACGACACAGTCACGACACACCCGACACAGTCACGACACACCCGACACACCTCTCGATATACATTTCGATATACATTTCGATATACATTTCGATATACAGGCGCGAGGCGGAGACGATCGTGTACGTGGGAGACGGATGACGCGTATGTAAGATAGGAGACGGATGACACATAACACTAGACAGTTGACGTCTACATAAGATTGCTACGCTGGGCGCTACCCCATTGACGTTGGATGTTGATCGTTGAGCGTTGATCGTAAACAAAACGAACAAAAAGCAGGAGACATAAAACGAAATGACGTAAAACGGTTGTCGGGGGTTACTGACGGCCAAGGTTCCAAAAACGTGTCACCTAACAAGGTTCCAATAGTCCAAATCGGGGAGACGGACGCCATCGCCAGCAGACAGGGAGATAGTGTGTAAGCGATTTATAAAAGATATTTCAAATTTTTTTTTACAGTATTTTATGCGACATCTTTTTATTAGCTTTACTAATGGAGATGTGTATGATGACGTATGGATTCAACAAAAAAATGTATTCATTGCTTAATGGTTTTACCCGAAGACGCTTTTGAAAACGGAAAAGACGGCCCACGAAATGTCTGTAAAAACTGCAACGCGGGCAAAAAGCGCAAACGCTGGTCAAGCTCTTATAAAGAGTACCTAACAGTGCTGCATAACCAGAGTCGGTCCAAACGAAAGCAAACAATGGACTGGCTCGTGTCAGCGGACTACGTAGTTGGTCTGTGGGAAGCGCAGTCCGGCAAATGTGCACTGTCTGGCGTACAGATGACACACCATCGAGACGGTGCAGGCGCCAAAGAGTTCAATGCATCAATAGACAGGATCGATCAGAAACAAGGATACGTCCCCGGCAACATACATTTAGTCTGTTACCGCATTAATATACTCCGTCACACGCTCTCAACAGACATGTTTTACTGGTGGATCAAAACGATTCATCAACATTCTTGTGATTAATTATTAGTGATGCTAATATCCCGTTATGGAACTAGAAATGATTGCAATAGAAGGTTTAGACGCAGCACTTATCGGCACAGGCCTTAACGGCAGCACCGAAGTGTTGGTATATGACGCTACAAAAGCTGAGTCTTTACTAGTGGAAAATGGTTTCGGTGCCGACTCGTTGCACGACTACCTTTATACCGTGGGTATAGACGGTCTTGGCAACAGCGCCCCTTTATTTGTGTATCTGGATGACAAAATCTGCGATGAATTTAGCGACGAACGACGCGGACACCTCTCCCTCGTCCACTGAAACTGTAAGCGCCCATACAGATTTCCAGTCCCAGATGCCATATATGGGTCTGACGTTAGGAGAGCTAACCGTCCAGCAAGAAAAGCTGGTGACTCTTATAGCCAGTGGCATGACTATTGCTGCTTCTGGCCGTGCGGCGGGCTATGCCAGCCACCAAACTGCGTATGAGGCGGCAAAACGTCCCGCAGTTAAGCAGGCATTGCAGTATTTTCGCGAGCAGATGCGCGAGGAAGTTAAGTTTGAGCGGCAGAATGCGCACTCTATGTATATGGAGGCCTACACATCTTCGGCTACCGCTACGGAAATGAAGAACACAGTAGATTCTTTGGTGAAGTTACACGGACTAGCCACCCCAGACACTGCTGTGCAGGTAAACATCAATCTAAACCAGACCGCTAAGCAGCTAGAGCGATTGTCTGATGAAGAGCTGTTAGAAATAGCAGGTAAAACAACTGATTACTTAGAACCTACAAGTGAATAACTATGGCTAAAACACCAATTAAAAAGAAACCGCGTCCCGCAATCAGCGCACCAATGTCCGACAAGCGTGCTAAAGAGGCTATCGCTGCATTAAAGATGCAGTCAAAGAAGAAAAAGCCTGCCGCTAAAAAGAAACCTACTAAAAAGATGCGCTCTTATTAACAAATGACTGCAGATATCGTTAAGCGAAGATGTCGTAGGTGCAAAAATATGCACCCCGAGACGCTTTACTCTAGCGAGATCGACGGTCTCTGTGTGTATTGCAAGGCAGATGATGCAGAAGCCCTACCCGACCCAGATAAAATCCAAGAAGCTGTCGCAGAAACAGAAGAAGCATCTGTTGAAGACAAAGCAAAGGCAGAACTCGCCCTCAGATTTCTCACAAGAAAGCGCCTCCTCCCCTTTATCGAGCGGTTTAACCCCGATTACGCGGCTGGTTGGGTACATAAAGACATCTGTCGCCGTCTTGAGAAGTTCTCTAACGACGTGGCTGAGAAAAAATCGCCAAGGCTTATGCTCTTTATGCCGCCTCGTCATGGAAAAAGTACGCTTGCCTCTATTGGCTACCCTGCTTGGCACTTGGGCAGACACCCTGACCACGAATTTATCGCGTGTTCCTACTCAGGTTCGCTCTCTATGGGGTTTAGTCGAAAAGTTCGGCAGCTATTGCGTGAGCCTACCTACAAAACTGCGTTTAAAACGCGACTTGATCCTGACAGCCAGTCTGCAGAAGCGTGGCTTACCACTAGCGGCGGTGGCTTCGTTGCTGCTGGTGTGGGCGGTGGTATTACTGGTAAAGGAGCACATGTACTTGTTATTGATGACCCTGTTAAAAACCGCGAAGACGCTGAAAGCCAGAACAATAGAGATAGTAACTGGGATTGGTATACCTCAACCGCATACACACGGCTTGCACCCGGTGGTGGTGTGCTCGTCATTCTTACTCGTTGGCACGATGATGATTTGGCGGGGAGGCTTCTAAAAGCAGGCGGAGACGGCGGCGATGAGTGGGAAGTTGTTAGCTACCCTGCTATCGCAGAAGAAGATGAAGAGTTTCGGGTAACAGGTGACGCACTGCACAAAGAGCGGTACGACGAGAAGGCCCTAGACAGAATACGAAAAGCCGTTGGCCCTAGAGATTGGTCAGCGCTGTACCAGCAGAATCCGGTTGCCGACGACGGTGATTACTTTACTAGAGACATGATTCAGTACTTTGGCAACGACGATGTAGATATAGACCGTATGCGCTACTACTGCGCGTGGGATCTGGCAATCGGCAAGAAGGATAGGAACGATTACTCCGTTGGAATGGTAGCGGGTATCGATGAGAACGATCAGCTATTTATAGTAGATGTTATTAGAGGACGGTTTGACGGTTTCGAATTGGTAGAGCAGATACTAGACCTGTACGAGACGTGGAAGCCCTCAATCATTGGGATTGAGAAAGGTCACATTGAGATGGCACTAGGCCCCTTCCTTGAAAAGCGCGTCAGAGAACGCGGTCTTCATGAGGCTTACTTTAAAGATCTAAAGACAGGTAGACGAGATAAAGAAGCAAGAGCCAGAGCTATTCAGGGCCGAATGCAACAGGGCATGGTATTTCTGCCCAAGGACGAGCTGTTCACCGGACCACTGGTCGCTGAGCTACTTAGGTTTCCTAACGGAGTACACGACGATCAAGTTGATGCGTTGGCATGGTTAGGTCTGATGATGAGCGAGTTCGCTACATTTCAGACACAAGTAGTGCACGAGCCATCTTGGCGAGATCGACTAGACCATATGTTTGCGGTGAAACGCGATAAATCATCCATGAGTGCTTAAATATGAAAAAGCTAACCCCAGCCAAAGAACAAGAGATAGCGTCCGCTCAGTGGGATAGATACACCCGCGCCCGCGATAACGGCCACCTTGATTATGTTGAAATGGCTAAGAAGTGCGACGCTTTCTATAGAGGTGATCAGTGGGACGAGTATGACTCCGCTGCGCTCGAAGCCGAGGGGCGTCCTGCCCTCACCATCAACACCGTATTACCTACTATTAATACTGTACTTGGCGAACAGTCAACGCGACGCGCAGATGTTCAGTTTAAACCACGCCGGGGTGGAGAGGCCGAAGTAGCCAACACGCTTACTAAACTCTACATGCAGATTGCTGACAATAACAAACTCGACTGGGTCGAGCAGCAAGTGTTCAGTGACGGGCTTATCCTTGACGGTCGTGGCTATTTCGACGTACGTATGGACTTCTCAGACCACGTAGAAGGCGAGATACGCATAACAGCAAAAGACCCACTCGATATTCTGGTAGACCCAGATGCTAAAGAGTATGACCCTAAGACATGGAACGAAGTTTTTGAAACTCGGTGGATGACCCTAGATGAGATCGAAGAGCTATATGGCAAGAAAAAATCGGAAGACCTTCGGTTCATTGCTGAAAATGGTAACAGTTTTGGTCGTGACTCTATCGAGTATGAAGAGCAGCGATTCGGTGACCTTGACCCCGAAGATGACTACTTCGGCTCCGGTATACCGGAAGACGACGCCTACCGTAATGTAAAAGCCCTCCGTATTGTAGAACGCCAGAATAAAAAGATAGCGCGCGTTACATGCTTTGTAGATCCCGATACAGGCGATCAGCGAGAAGCGCCCGACGCTTGGAAAGAGTCGAAGGTTAAGAAGTTTGCTAAGCAGTACGGCCTAAGTGTTATTACCAAAACAAAACGTAAAGTCCGCTGGACAGTAACGTGCGACAACGTTGTGCTGCACGACGATTGGTCTCCCTACAACGACTTTACAATAGTGCCCTACTTCGCCTACTTCCGAAGAGGCAGGCCGTTCGGCATGGTACGTAACCTACTGTCTCCACAAGAGCAGCTAAACAAGATCGCGTCCCAAGAACTACACATTGTTAACACAACAGCCAACAGTGGTTGGGTAGTAGAAAGTGGATCGTTAACAGGTATGACAGCGGACGATTTAGAAGAGCACGGTGCAGAAACAGGGCTAGTCCTTGAGTACAACAGAGGCTCAAGTCCCCCATCTAAAATCCAGCCTAATCAGATACCCACAGGTCTTGATCGAATCGCCCAGAAAGCGGCGGCTAACATCCAGACTATATCGGGCGTCAACGATTCCATGTTAGGTACAGACAGTGCTGAAGTGTCAGGCATCGCTATACAAGCTAAACAGAATCGTGGCGCCGTTATGATTCAGGTGCCGTTAGATAACCTCGCAAAAGCACGGCATTACTTAGCCGAGAAAGTTCTGAATTTAATACAGACGTTTTATACAGAGCAGCGAATTATTCAGGTTACTAACGAAGATGATCCGCTAAAGCCGCGTGAAGCAATGGTGGTTAACGAGATGACCCCCGAAGGAAGGATCGTTAATGATTTAACGCTCGGCGAGTACGACGTCGTTATTGCATCCGCACCAGCGCGTGACTCCTTTGACGAGATACAGTTTGCTGAAGCGCTTAACCTACGACAGGTCGGTGTCAATATACCTGACGATGCCATTATCGAGTACAGCCACTTAGCGCGCAAAGGCGAGCTAGCCAAGCGTATTCGTATGATGACAGGTGTAGAGCAGTCTCCAGAACAGCAAGAGCAAGCAGCGCAAATGCAGCAGATACAAATGCAGCAGGTTCAGCTTGAGATTGCCAAGATGCAGGCAGAAGTACAAAAACTACAATCCGAAGCTGCCGTTAACATTGCTAAGGTACAAGACGTCTCTGAAGTTAACCCGCAAATGCGTATGCAAGAGCTTCAAGGCAAGCTATCGATGAAAGAGCAAGAACTGCAGCTGCGCAGAGAACTCGCAGATCTTACTAACCAGACCCGTATGACCCAGTCCGAAACCCAGTCAGCGACTCGTATAGCGTCAACTGCTATGCAGACCGCTGCAAAACAAACCCGAAACCCCCAATAGGAAATTGTTATGACCGAAGAAAAAAAAGATGTGCAGTTCGACGTTATGCCCGGTGCCGATCGCCAAGACGAAACGCAAGATATGCTGGACCTTAGTTTCGCTGACGTAGAAGAGCCGACAGAGGAGATCGAGGAGGAAATTGTTTCTGAAGATGTACAAAGCATAGAAGAAGAAACACTTGAAGAAGAAACCGTTGAAGAAGAAGAAACAGTAGAAGAAGCCGTCATAGCTGAAGAGCCAGAAGAAGAAGAAGAAGAAGTTGAGCAGCCTAACCTCTCGCAAAAGAAGCCAATGGTGCCGAAGTCTCGACTAGACGAAGTGTTAAACAAGCAGAAAGCCCTACAAAAGCAGCTAGACGACATGAAGGCTGCACAAGTTCCTGCTGAGGACGCTCCTGAAGAATATGACTTTGGCGCAAAAGAAGTTGAGTACCAAACTCACTTACTTGATGGCGAAGCTGAGAAAGCAGCCGTGATCCGCGCCGAGATACGACGCGCTGAGCGCACTCAGATTGAGTATGAGATGACGCAGAAGATGACGCAGACTGTCAGTAACAATCAACAGGCAACCGCCCTTCAACAAGCCGCAAACGATCTAGAGTCGAGCTTCCCTGTTTTTGATCAGTCCTCTGCAGAGTATAACGCTGAGTACACGCAGGAAGTCATTGACCTCCGCGATGCGTTTATGACGAAAGGCGACAACGCTGTCGCTGCCTTGTCCAAAGCCGCTAAGTACGTAGTTAGAGAGTATGACCTAGAAGGAGCTGTAGAAGCCCCCTCTTTGGCAGGAAAAGCCGCCCCAAGAAACGATGAAGTTGCAAAAAAACGAGCTGAAGTTACCCGTAAATTAAAAGCCGCAGATGCACAACCACCAGAGTTACCGGGAGAGAGTTCCGCGAGCCGTGGTGAAAAAGGCTTAGATTTAAACAACATGACTGAAGACGAATTTAACGCTTTACCAGAAGCTACTTTGAAAAGGCTTCGCGGTGATATTTTATAGAGGTGATCTATGGCAACCAAAAAAGACCCCCGGCTCGCGCGGGCTGGGGTAAGTGGATTCAATAAACCGAAACGCACCCCCTCCCATGCGAAGAAAAGCCATGTTGTTGTTGCAAAGGAAGGTGAGCGAGTCAAGACGATTAGATTCGGAGAACAAGGAGCGTCGACGGCAGGTAAACCCAAAGCGGGTGAATCTGCTCGTATGAAAGCCAAGCGCGCCAGCTTTAAAGCACGGCACGGTAAGAACATATCCAAAGGAAAAATGTCTGCTGCCTATTGGGCTGACAAGGTTAAGTGGTAGCTCATGGCTAGAAGCGACGAACCAAAGTGGAAACGAATTGTATCAGCAGTCAAAGCCGGTACAAAAGGCGGCAAAGCGGGCCAATGGTCAGCTCGTAAGGCTCAGCTGGCTACTCAAAGGTATAAGAAGTCTGGGGGCAGTTACTCTGGACCTAAAACCAAGGCTCAAGAGTCCCTGTCTAAGTGGACAAAAGAGAAATGGGGTACTAAGTCAGGTAAGAACAGTACGCAGGGTAAGAAGGCTACTGGAGAAAGGTACCTACCGAAGAAGGCTCGTGAGTCTTTAACCAAGAAAGAGTATGCGGCAACGTCCGCAAAGAAACGAAAAGATACCAAGGCCGGTCAACAAGTTTCGAAGCAACCGAAAAAGATTGCTAAGAAAACATCACGTTATAGATGAGGTTATAAAATGAGTGATAACACAATTTCAATACCCACGTGGGCTTTGCCTTTAGTCGTTAGCCTCTTTGTCGGAGCTATCAGTTACGGTGCCGCACAAGCGAACGCAGAAGCCACTACAGAGGATGTAAAGCGCATTGAGGTGATTGTAAAGGAAACTGCTAAAGCCGCTCAAAAGAACGGACAGAGTCAAGCAGTGACTGAAACTAAGGTGGAGGCAATTGTTGAATCACTGGCTCGCCAAGAAAAGATTCAAGAACAGACTAATGAGCAAATTCAAGCACTAGTTCAAGCATTGCTGGCCAAATGATGAAGATGGCTTTTGCGTTATTGTTTTTTATAGGCGGCACTGTCGATGAGAGCAAGACGGTGTACTACAAAAATCTACAAGCTTGTAGGTACATGTGTCAGCAGTTGTCTAAAAGCCAACGAAATTATGACCCGGTGGAGTGCGTGTGTAAATTACAGTGGGTCGAGAACAACACAAAGGTACTAAAATGAAGCAACTTGTGTTTTACCTTGTTGTCGTATTAACCGACCAAGAGGGTTACGAAGAATCCAGAGAGCAATATGGGCCTTGGGCAGACATGAACGCTTGTATCCACTTCAGTCGCGGACTGAGCACTCAGAACATTCGCGGTGGCAGTGGAATGTCGAAGTGGAACAAAGCATTTAAGATGCCTTTGACTGCTTTCTGTGAACCAAAATACGTTGACCCAGAGACGGTAGAGATTTACCAGGG
>Ga0209634_1000534_pt1 | contig 29527 bp, 22 predicted proteins | sample LinPmetageLP40_FD_184043 | JGI IMG/M metagenome (GOLD analysis project Ga0209634, IMG submission 184043) | Marine viral communities from the Pacific Ocean - LP-40 (SPAdes) (version 2) | ecosystem: Environmental > Aquatic > Marine > Oceanic | place: Pacific Ocean | collected 2010-08-26 | reverse complement strand
CATCAATGTCCCGTCGCTGGGGTTAAAGGTGACGTCATGCACCTGATTACCCTCGAGCAAGGCCGCACCGCTTAAGGTGTAGATACTGATCGACCCGCTTGCCGAAGTCGTCACACGTGTGTCGACGATACCTGATATCTGATCCAGAACCGTATCCATCTTCTCGTCGAATTTGGCGCTTTCCAGTGACCCCGCGGCAAATTCGCGTCGACTGCTGCTCAAATCTCGTAGTTGGTATAACGCTTGGTTTAAATCAGCCACTTCATAGCGAATTTCCATATTCACATCGTTCAGCGTAGAACCAAGCGTGACAGCGGCTCCTCGCACCGACCGCGCCAAATCTTCGGCCGCCAACACAGTCGCTGCCTGCGCCCCGTTCGAAGAAGGAAGGTTCGACAAGGTTGTTAGACTGTTTTGGAATGTGTTGAACTTATCCGCCGGAGACGTGCCATCACCAGGTTGCCCCAGATAGGCCGTATAACCTGTCAGCCCTTCTTGGATGGACTGATACTGTGCCATTTTGCTGTTCTCTAGGCGCGACATCCGCTGCAAGGTGACATCAACTTCGCGGCGGATTTCGCTGATAATCGCGCCGCCCTGGCCAGCACCCGGTGTGACAAGCACGCCTTGACGCCGAACATAGCCCGGCGTCATAGCGTTTGATACGTTGTCGGCGGCAATCCGCGACAACCCTTGCGTCGTCTGCAAACCCAATGCTGCTGAATTAAGCGCGCCCGTCAGGCTCATATCTTACTCCAGACCGACCAAGCCTATCGCTTCAGCCGCGTTGTTTCGTCCATCATATCATCTACCGTGGTGATCACTTTGGCATTGGTCGAGAAAGCGCGCTGTGCTTTGATCAGATCAGTCATCTCTTGTGCGATGTCGACGTTCGACGCCTCTAACGCGCCGGCATTAATGGAACCAACGGTAGAAGAATTGGCCTGTAGCGCAGAGAAAGAGCCGGTTTCACCGGAAAGACGATAAGCATTGCCTTTCACTTCGACTAGCCCATTAGGGTTGGCCACCACGGCTACGGGAATATCGTATAGGGCACGGCGCATACCGTTATCAAAGATCCCAAACAAGGTGCCGTCTTCCGAAATCTCGCTACGTATCAGTTGGCCAACGCTCGATCCGTCACGGTCAAATGAAAGGCTGAAGTCACCTGCGAATTGGCTAACACCGTCGAATGCCCCGGGTCTGCCAAGGGTGATATTGATCTCTTGCGGCACGGCCCCGTTGTTCAGCGTAACCGTGGCCACTCCGGTGGTACCGTCTACGGAAAACGCGGCAGGCGCGGTCGCCGTGGAGGTCACATTCGAATAATTCAATGGCGAACCGGCAGCGGGGCCGGAGTTGCTGAATTCCATTGTGACACCACCCAAGGGGTCGCCGTTTTGGTCAGCGATCGACAAATCCCACGTATTCGCGACTGTTGTTGGCGCCCACGAAAAACTGAGCCGCTGACTCTCCCCCAGGGCGGAGAACAGCTCTGACGTCGTGACAAATGGCGCACCCGGCGTCGCCAGACCGGTATCCTGCGAAGGCAAGTTGCCAAAAGACTTGATAGAAGTGGTCACCCCGGCGGAAAGATTGACGTTTCCGACGTTGACCGTTTCCATCTGCTTAAAGGAACTGCGGTCAACGGACCCGATCGATCCGTCCAAGCCGTAAGGATATCCAGAAAGGAAATAGCCCGCAGCGTTCTTCAGGTTCCCCTGCTCATCGGGAAGAAACGAACCGGCCCGCGTTAGCATATAGTTGGTTTGAACTTTTTCATTGGGGTTCAACGAAACAGCAAAGAATCCGTTACCACCGATTGCCAGGTCAGTCGATGAATTGGTCGAGATCAGGCCGCCCGCGGTCGCAATATCAACTTGCTTTACAGCCTCGACCGAAAGCACCCCTTCGGCGCTCCCGCCGGAAGCAGTAGTGGTCACCATCTGCGCAAAACCACGGCGATACCCGACGGTGTTCGAATTTGCGATGTTTTCAGAAATGCTGCCCACAGCCTTTGAGTTGGCGCGCAACCCACTGACACCGGTTTGAAGCGCACTAGAGATACTCATGATCTTACCCCATTTTTGCTTTTCATATTCTTGCTTAAGTAAAGATGTAAGAAGTTTAGTTTAAGGAAGGTTAAAGAAATACCATTTGTTGTTGTGACTATACTTGCCGCGCAAGAAATAGTCTATCTTTTCATGGCGATATCCCGGATTTAGCAATGCTTTCGAATGCCTGCTCTAAACGAGCGAGGCTTTCTGCTGCCCGGTCAGCACGCAGGGGTAGAATGTTGTCACGCTCTTCACTTATGCTTTTCGCCAATGATATCAGGTAGTTGGATGACGTAAGGCTTGGGTAGGCACGTGTGACCAAATCCAACGTTTCCACATCGTCTGAACGGTAGGCCGCAATCAACAGCCGTGTCGCGTCCTGCAAATAAAATTCTTCGGGGTATTTGTTCCACAAGCGCAGCAGCACATCCGCCGCTTGCGTCCAACGCTGCTCTTCGGAAAACGCCAGCCCAAGGTTCCGAAGGTAATCGCTGCTCGGGGCTTTGACTTTGGTCTCCATCAAGGCGGGCCTGTCCCCCAGCTGGGCCAAAACGCCGGCCATCACAATCCGGTATTCCTCTTCTAGCGCGCCTGCATCGTCGACATCCATCAGATCAAGGGTCAATCGGGCATCAGCGTAAGAACCCGCACGCAACTGCGTTTGAGCCAGCTTCAAATGCAGCCTGAAGATATTTTGGTTAAAAGAGCTGTCCTTCTCTTCCTGTTTTTCCTGCAAAATCCGGGCAGCGCGTCGAAACTCCTTGGCTGCGAGGTCTGTTGCACCCAAGGTCAGCATATAATCGCCAAAGGTTTCTATCTGGTCGGTAAACCCATCGAGATATCTAAAGTACGGCAGTAACTTGAGGTGCAGAGCCATCCAAGCCGACAAGGGATACTGCCCCTCTCCGCCTTTATCATACACCGCCTTGAGCAACCCCTGCGCCTCCTCCTCAATAGAAGCGGTTTCGGCCCGATAGGGAAAACGCAGCAACAGCTTCCCCAAAGTCAAAACATGCTCGGCGTCGTTATCCAGCGCATGATAAACACGCCCCAGCCTGCGCAAAACCTCAAGCTCGTATTGTCCGCCGCGCCACGCCTCTGAACCATTAGACAGTGCATTCTGAGCCGCCAACAGCGCACCTCGGCTTCCGTTTCGCAGCGACATATCGGCAATGGCAAGGCGCGCCCGCACAGCGTAGTGGTCCCAACCGCTGGCCGCATCGAGATAGCCCTTTAGCGCCGTCGTGTCGTTACCGCGTTTTTCAGCGGCACGGGCATGCAGAAAAGTGCCCGCCGTTGCCGCTGACGAATCTTGCTGTTCATCCAACAATCGCAGCGCTGCGTCCACGTACTGACGGCGATCCAGTTCGATTGCCGCCTCCAGAAGTACAGGAAGTGTCGCGCGAATAACTGCCGCTGGTTGACGGCTGAGACCCGCAAAGCTTGGCTCTATGTTAAGCGACAAGGACAAAATATCTGACGTCGCAATAGCATTCAAACTGGCCCAGAACGCGCGGTCGGGCCGTCCGGGAAGCGCAAGCGGAGAAGTCTCGTAGTCTGGCGCGCCTTCGGGCGGCGGCTCCCCTTCGAGCAATCGCACAGCATCCATTAAGGTCCGATGGCGCCGGATGGCATCTTTTCCCACCGGGGTGATACCAGCCAGCACCGAAGATGCCTCATAGAGCAGCATATGCGTGATATAAAGCTCGGCTATGTTCAGCAGTATATCTTCGTTGCGCGATCCATGCGCAGCGCTCAGCGCTTCGATCTGTCGCTTAAGGTCATTGTGAAATCCAGCGGCGGACCAGCGGTTCAAATCCATGTCGCTGCGCCAAGCGTTTTGCGGCGTCGCCACATCCGGATCCAGCGCTTTTGCAAGATCAGTCGTGGAAGCGCCAAGAACACCAGAAGATACCCCCAACAATAACGCGGCATTAAATGCAATTATGCGACTCAGTGGGGGCACATCTATCCTTCAATTTACAATTAAAACTTGCCTTATTCTTGTATTCGTGAAATTTTATGTTTGCAACAGAATGTCTCATCCAGACATTGCTTTGATGTCCAACCAACAAGCGGAGAGCTGAATGACAAATATCACGTATGTGTCCCTCTCTCAGGCGACCGCGCTCGCACGCAACATGGACTCCACAGCGCATAACCTCGCCAACTCTTCCACATCGGGGTACAAGGCGATCCACCCCCTTATTGAATCGGTGCCGGACGGCAACGGAGATTCAAGCGTAAGCTATGTACGCGACAAGGGCACCTATCTGGAACTGGAAAGCGGGCCGCTCACCCCGACTGGCAACCCGTTTGACATCGCGATATCCGGCGAAGGCTGGCTGGCGTACCAACTGCCCGGAGGCGGAACCGGTTATAGCCGACACGGCAGTCTGGTGGTGGATGTCGACGGGCAACTAAAGACGTCAGGCGGCATGCCGCTTCTGGGTATTGGTGGCGGGCCTGTTCAATTACCCGATGACGTGGGCGATGACGTACTGATTTCGACAGGCGGCACACTTACAAACCCGGCGGGCGCGGTGCTCGGGACCATCGCGGTGGTGAATATCAACGACGCAGCAGGCATGTTGCCCATTGGTGGGGGGATGTATCAACTGCCTGAAGGTGCCGGCGTGCCCCAACAGTCAGCGACCCCCGTCATCAAACAGGGTTTCGTCGAAGGCAGCAACGTCAAAGCCGTTCTTGAGATGACCCGACTTATCGACATTCAGCGCGCATATGACAATGCGGTCAAACTGATGGGGTCGGATGACGATCTGACGCGGACAGCAATCCAGAAACTTGGGCGCGTATAATCGCGTTATTTAGGAGCATACGATGAAAGCACTCGGGATCGCGGCAACAGGGATGTTGGCACAGCAAACCAACGTGGATGTCATCGCCAACAACATCGCGAACGCCAATACGACGGGCTTTAAAAGCGGCCGCGCTGCCTTTCAGGACCTTGTTTATCAAAGCTTCAACAGCGCGGGTTCCTTGACATCAGCATCCGGGACGGCCCGCCCGGTAGGTACCGATATCGGCCTGGGCGTCCAAGCGGCAGGGGTTATCCGTCACAATGCGCAAGGCGGGTTGATACAGACCGAAAATCAGTTGGATCTGGCAATCGAGGGTCGCGGCTATTTTGTTGTCAATCGTCCTGATGGCAGCCAAGCTTTTACCCGTGACGGCAATTTCCAACTTAGCGCTCAGGGCCAACTGGTCACGCTCAACGGGTATGAAGTTGAACCCGCCATCGTTGTGCCTGAGTTGACCCGCCAAGTTGAGATCAATCAATTTGGCGTGGTGATGGCATATGTCGAAAACAACCCCAATCCGGTAGAGCTGGGGCAGCTTAACTTTGCGACATTCCTAAACGAAGCCGGTCTCAAACCTGTCGGCGACAATCTTATGGAACAGACTTCAGCTTCTGGCGAGGCCGTGCAATCCACCCCCGGCACGCCCGGCGTCGGCATTACCCGTCAAGGATATCTGGAACAATCGAACGTGAATATCATCCAGCAGATAACTGACCTGATTTCAGCGCAGCGCGCCTATGAGATGAATTCAAAAGCCATTGAGACCGCCGATCAGATCATGACAACCACCAACCAAATCAAATAACGGGACATAGCACGATGATGCGTATCAGGGCAGCTTTGGTGATGGTTCTACAGCTTGTTGCTGTAGGCTTTTTCGCGTCATCCGTGGCCGCACAAAGTGTATCCGTACCCGAGTTGATCGAGGAACGTGCAATCGCAGAACTGGGTGCGAGGCTGCCGGCGGACGCCCAAATCGACATCCGAATGGCAAAAGGCATGATCGAACGCGGTAACTTCATACAGGAATTCTGGATGGACGCCGATACCGGCCAGTTCATCGCCAATGTCGCGACAGAAGACAATCTGACACAGCGGGTGTGGGGCATAGCGATGGTCACGCTGTCCGTTCCCGTCCCGACCAGACGCATAGCGCCCGATGAAATTGTCCGCAGCGAAGATGTTGCATTGGTCGCAATGCCGCTGCAAAGGATCGGCACCTACGCAATCGAGAACTTTCAGGATCTCGTCGGGCAACAGGTGCGCCGAATGCTGGTGGCCGGGCGCCCGGTTCCGCGTAATTCTGTCATGCCGCCCCGCATCATCAACCGCGGGGAAAAGGTAAAGATCAGGCTTAATCACGGTGGTTTGCAGCTAACCGCGAAAGGCAGGGCGTTGGACGATGCGTCCAAGGGTCAGGAACTTCGCGTCGTCAACCTTTCAAGTAACAAAGCATTGTCCACCATCGCCACAGCCGCTGGTGTCGTTGAGGTTATACAATGAGAAAAATCCGTTTTCCGCGCCGCGCAGGTATCATGCTGTCGTTCATTGCATTAACGATCAGTGGCTGCGGAGATTTCAAAGAAACGCACAACCCCACGGTCAGTGACCTGTCGCTTAGCCCCGAAGCAATGGGTGAGGTCAACAGGATCAGTATTCCCATGCCGATCCCTGCACCGGTTCAGCCGCCAAAACGCGCGGAAGCCGCAAGCCTTTGGGGCGCAAAAACCCCGCAGCTGTTCCAAGACCGTCGCGCGGAGGATGTCGGTGATCTGGTCACTGTGCTGATTGATATCAACGATCGTGCTCAGCTGCAAAACGCGACAGGCCGCAGCCGATCATCAACCCAAGGCGTGTCTGATCCGGACATATTGGATTTCAACTTGTCGACCAGCAGCGGCAAGGTTCTGGGGCTGGAAAGCAATTCATCTGCGAACGGCGAAGGGTCGATACGCCGGAATGAATCGATCCGTTTGCGGGTGGCGGCGCTGATTATCCAGACTTTACCGAATGGAAACTTCGTTATTGCGGGCAGACAAGAGGTCAAGGTCAACGCCGAGCTGCGCGAGCTTCGTATTGCCGGTATCATTCGTCAGTCTGATATCAACGTCGACAACACGATCGACTATGACAAGATCGCCGAAGCACGGATCACCTATGGCGGACGCGGGCAGATTTCGACCGTTCAGACCGCACGTTATGGGCAGGATATTCTTGAAGTCATCTTGCCCTACTGACACAAGGCGCCGTTGATGAAATACCTCATCCTGATCATGTGCGTCATCGGTGCAGGCGCGTTGGGGTATTTCGGCGAAGGCTATTTGCGTCCTGTCAGAGCGGCTAAATCCGACCCGAACGCATCGGACAAGCAGGACCTGCTGTTCAACATGCCCTTGGGCAAATTTACCATGCAGATCACACAGAACCGCAAGGTACTGCATCTGGTGTTCGATTTGGATGTGTACATCATGGGCGCTTCCGCGTTTCAAAGCCTGAACGGAGCAGTAGGACGGGCCAGGCTACGCGATGCTACTGTGACAGCTATTTCCGAGCTTGCCGAAACTGATCCAAACTTAGCACAACCTCACGAGGCAGAAGCTCGCCAGGCAGAGCTAACTTCGCAAATTGTCCGCAAGCTTTATGTTACCTTTCCCTCGGTCAGAACCGCACGGTTAAATAGTTTCCACGCCAATGTGACCGCGCGGGAATAGGATGCTGATGCTTAGACTATCGTGCGGATTTAACCGTTACGGATGATGCGGTTTCTCCTCCGTCCAACCCGAACACGATTTCGCCTTCCTGAAACCTGACGTCTTCAACCCGCGCGCTACGGGATGCCTGGACGTTGACTGCTTCGCCAGCGGTATTTTTGGCTGCCAGTTGCACGGTGTATATTCCATCCAGTTGAGGGTTGCCGTAATCATCTTTCCCATCCCAACCCAACTGGTTTTGCGTACCAGAAAGCACCGATAGTCCGGTAATAGTACGAATGGTACGCCCTAAGGGATCGATGATCTTTGCCGTGACTTCCGAAGCGGCCTCACCTACCTCGTAGGTAGTAGCCGTGGCTCCATTCTTTAACATCACCGTATCGGATTGGATTGTCACGTCGCGACCCAACAGATCCGTACCCCCTAAATTGAGCAATCCGCTGATCTGGCTTGATACGGTTTCAAGCTGTGTATTTGTCTGCACGGCCTGTTCAACCTGCGAAAGCTGTGCGAGCTGCGCCACAAATTGCGTACTGTCCACGGGTTCAAGCGGGTCTTGGTTCTGTATTTGTGCCGTCAGCAAGGTCAGGAACTTATTGTAATCATTTCCCAGTTGAGACAATGAATCGCTGGCTGAGTTCTTATTGGCCGCTGTCATATTGCTAAGCAATGTTGGGCTGGTAAGCATGATTCACTTCTCCTTAAGTGAGAATATTTAGTTGGTTGTCTGCCACGACATCCTCGTGGCGTATACCCGATGAAGCGCCAGCAAAACCAACGTCGTCGCCGTGTGCCTGGGCCGACTGACCGTGTTTACCCTGATTGGAATCGCCTGAAAAGCCTTGTTCAAAGTCAAAAGACCCGGCGTCGGTCAACCCCATTGCCGTCGCCAGCATCTGGCGTTCATCGCGCAACGTTTGAAGAACCATCGGATTTTCCACTCTCACGACCACGCGCAAAGAGCTGTCTTTGTCGGTGACGATATCAATCTCGATCTGTCCCAATCCACGCGGATGCAGACTCACGGATGTTCGCCCTTCTTTGACGTCCACCGCCTTGACCTGAGCAACCAACGCCTGTGCAAACGGCTTTGGCTGGGGCTTGATTGCCTCTTCCAACGGACCGGAAGCTTTGATCTGACTCACCTGATCGGGAAGCAGTGAGGCCCCTGGCTCCACCGGGCGGGGCAACTCGCGTGTTTCCACCGCAGGCATCAAAGACGACACCTCGGCAATTGCCTTGCCCCCTTGCGATAATGAATTCAAAAACGAATTCGTATCGCTCGTGTTGAACTGTCCCTTTACGGGTTTGGCGGTTGTAGCTTCGGGGTCCGTCACAGTGGGTTGTGTACTGCCTATTTTTGGAGTCACGAGAGGTATGCCCAGTTTGGTCTGCTCAGCAACGGGTCGGCTGGCGAGCAATCCTTTGCCTTTCGGCTCAATGGCCTGGAGGGTCTGCGGGGCGACAACCGCAGCGACACCGGAGTTGTTCTGAACGCCCGACAGTGAAGAGATCTCGGAAGGTAGACCGGATATAACCTGTCCGCTTGCTGGAAAAGGTGCCCATACCTTAGGTGTTGCCGTATCCGGAGTAATTTCGGGTGTCAGGGTCTGCGTCGGGTTATGTACCAGAGCCGTTGGCACGGGCGCTACAATATCGGTTTGAGCAGTTTTTATACCCGGCACGAGCGGTGAGGACGAAGCTTGAACGGTCTGCGCCATCACGGCTTGCACACCAGTGGTCGAAGCAGTCTGCAGTCCCGATCCCGTCGACATTTTTTCTGGAGTGCCCTCACCTGCCAGGGCTCCATCAAACGACCCTCCAATCAGGGGGGGTGAGACCGCTATTGGCGTCGCCACTGCTTGCGGTCCCAATGAAGCAACTGTCGCAATCGCTTGGCCATTATTGCTGGCCGCGCCGACATTCAGGCTTTCGCCCAAAATTCCATTGCCAGGTGTCAAAATCGTATTGCCAGATGTCATAACCGTGTTGCCGGATGTCAAAACCGTCTGTTCCGCAAAAAGAGCAGGGAACAGCGCAAAGCCGCCCTGCACTTCGGCGCTGATCAGGTCTTGTTCATCCAGGCTGGTGAACCCGGTCAGCTCTATTGTTTCACCAGAAGCCGCCTGACCTTGGAGAGCTGTATCCAACAGCATTTCAAAGCCCCCAGGAACTTGGCCCCCGAGCTTTGTCATCTCAACTGGCTTGGCGGCTGTCATGGTGGCTGGCAAAGTAAAGTTCATATCAATGCACCTTACTGGTTAAGATACCGCGTGTAGCCAATTCGAACTTAAGCCGAGACATGGCACGTCGTTCGATCTGCCTTAGCTTGGTGCTGTTTATTCCCAGACGGGCAGCCAAGCACTGAATGCTCTCGGGCGGCTGCTTGAGGGCTCTTGAATATAGGACTTCGCGGTCGGTGTCCTCCAGAACAGTCATGGCATCTTGGAGGCGGGAGCGCAGGAGGTCCTGAGTGGACCGCGCAATGACGGTTTCTTCCGGATTAGGATCGTCCGACACGAGCGTAGCGAAGCTGTCTTCGTCATCAATCGAATGCTGCGTCGAATTCTGAGTGCCGGCAGGGGTTTCCACCACGGCCCGGAGCTGGTCCCGGGCTGTCATCGTCGCGTTTTTCACCCACCACCTTGCATAGGTTGAAAATCGCACATCGCGGTCAAGATCAAACAAATCAGCGGCATGGATCAAGCCCAATATACCCTCCGACACCAGATCCTCTCTTTCTGTCTGGTCGTCGCTCAGCTTTCGCGCCCAGTAAAAAACAATTCTTGCGTGGGAAAGCACGAGAGATTTAAGAGCACATTGATCTTTGCTGACCTGCCAATGTTTCAATAACACCCTCTCGTCTTCCAACGCCAACAAGGGTGCATTCCTCGCTGCTGCATAAGATATCGTCATTGCCTGCCTACTTTTTTTCTTTTACATGACCACAGTTCTTATGAGCGGGAAAGTTTATTTTGCTTAAAGGTGGGTTAAACGCGATTTTATCCTTGGTTTTTATAGGTCTTTAAAGGATATTTAATTCAGTTTAGCCTTAGATTTGATAGAGATAAGTTTTTGCCCGAATGCACGTATCGACGGCATCAAATGGGTTTTCAAAAATTCATTATCCCAGCCATATCCAGACCAAGGCGCGCGATACAGCAAGAGCCTGTCGCGTTGAAATTATTGATGTTTTTGATGTCAGGTTTGGGATGTCCTTCGACTTGATCTCTGTGTCTCACTTGTCGTTTGGCGAAGGCGAGGTTGACGCGTTGGATCGATCCCGTCGCTCTGATCCTCATTGATGCCGTTATTTCGCCCCCTTCCTGACACGTCGGTCTGGCCTTTCTGACCAAACAGGCAATGCCATATTTCGTTGCCGAAACCGGAAGGACGCCCAATGCACGAACCAGAACTCTCGAAACCGGAAACCAGCCTACGCGGGCTGATCACCGTTGCCGTAGTGTCCATAATCCTTCTGATTGGCGTTTTGGGCGGATGGGCCGCTACGACAGAAATTAGTGGTGCCGTGATCGCCCACGGCCGGGTTGAAGTTGCTGGCAAACCCAAAGTCGTTCAATCACTTGATGGCGGTGTCGTTTCAGAACTGAGTGTGCGCAATGGTGACACTGTCCAAGCTGGTCAGATTATCGCCCGCCTCGATCCGACATTCTTGCAGATCAACCTTGAAATGGCGCGCACCCGGCTCGTGGACGTCTCAAGCCGACAAGCAAGGCTGGAGGCTGAAAGCACCAACGCAAAAGAAATCAGTTTCGACTTCCAAAGCCTACCCTTTGAAGTCGCTCAGGCTCGCAAAATCAAGGCCATGGCGGGGCAACAGGAAATCTTTTCCACCCGTGCCAAGATACGCACTAGCCTGCGCGAGCGCATGGAAAGCAACGTCAAAGCAATAGAAACCCAAACCAAAGGTTACACTGAACAGATAGAAGCGTTGGAGAAGCAGATAGCGTATCTTGATGAGGATCTGCAATCCGCTGTAGCTTTGGTCGCCAAAGGCCTGTCGCGGCAAACGCAGCTAACCCAAATACGTCGCCAACGTGCTGCATTGAGCGGCGAATTGGCGGGCAGACAGGCGGAGCTTGCCAACCTAAAGCACCGCAAATGGGAGTTTTCTCTGGAACTCTTGCAAAACGAGCAGCGCTTTCAGGAACAGGTCGCGACGGAACGCCACGAAGTGACAGCGGAATTTCATGAGCTGAAGATGGCAATCATTGCACGTCAGGCCCAGCTGGAACGCGTGAATATTCGCGCACCTGTTGATGGCATTGTGCACGAACTGCAAGTTACGACGATTGGCGGCATCGTAGCTGCCGGCGGAACGTTGATGAATGTAATTCCCCAGCAATCAGGTTTTGAATTCGAAGCTCGCGTATCGCCGCAATCGATCAGCCTTGTTCATGAAAATCAAAAAGCGCAGATAACGTTAAGCACGCTTACCCGGCAAAACGCCTTACCATTGTCTGGCAAGGTCAGCGCGATATCGCCCGAAGCCATTACAGACCGGGTGACCGGTGAAGTCTTTTATCGTGTGGCGCTGGAAATATCGCCAGAGGAGCTTGCCAGCTTGCCAAAGACGACGAAATTGATTGCTGGAATGCCGCTGGAAGCGTTTCTACATACCGAGCAACGCACAGTTCTTAGCTACCTGATAGCGCCATTAGGCACGCAGTTGCGTCGCAGCTTTCGCAGTTAACTGGAACGATTAGGAAAAAATTTACCAATTTCGCTTTTTTTGAAGGGATGGAAAATTCCCGCACTCGACAAGCAACAATCTCAGTAATCATTCCACATCTTAACCAAGGCAAGCAATTGCGAAGATGTCTGACAGCGCTTGGCGCGGGTCATAGGATCCCGGACGAGGTCATCGTGGTCGACAATGGGTCGCACACCGTTCCTGATGAAATATGCGGGGACTTTGCGTGGGTCACACTGATATCGCAGCCTTTGCGAGGCCCTGGACTGGCGCGCAACCTTGGTGCGGCCCAGGCGACCGGCGAGCTATTGGCATTTATAGATGCTGACTGTTTTCCCGAACTTACTTGGCTTGCAGAGGCAGAAAACAGCTTTCGCGATCCTGGGGTGCATATCTCCGGAGGTGACGTAAAGATTTCATATGTTGACCCCCATCATCTGACGGCGGTGGAAGCCTATGAAAGCATATTCTCCTATCGCATGGAACACTACATCAAGCGTCAAGGGTTCTGCGGGACCGGTAACCTCGTCGTACGTCGTGACATTTTCGAAAGAATAGGTCCGTTCAAGGGGCTGACCGTCGCCGAAGATCGCGAATGGGGGCATCGAGCTTGCTTTAAGGGCTATCATATCCGGTACGCTCCAAAGCAGGTGGTATACCACCCTGCCCGCCCTTCTCTTGACGCGTTGCAACTCAAGTGGGATCGCCAGCTTACACATGATTGGGCTGAATGCTCCTCTAACTGGGGGCGCATAACTTGGGCGATGAAAGCCATGGCATTGGCTCTGTCACCGTTACCGGCCGTCGCGCAGATCATCTGTTCAAGTCGCGTCACGGGACTGCGCAATCGCGCGTCGGCTTGGTTTGTCCTTGTCAGGATAAGGCTGTTTCGCACAAAACGCATGATGCTTTTGTTGAACGGTGCAGATGCGTCAAGGCATCTGGAACAGTGGAACAAATTCGATGCCCTATGATCTACCTCGCTCGGCCTCAATGCCAACCGTAGAACACAATGTTAAGGCATCCTATCATGGGCTGGTCAGACACGAAGTATTGAAACTGGCACCGCAATGTTGCGGAAATGTACTCGACGTCGGCGGTGGCATCGGTGCAAGTTCCGCATATCTGAAGGCGACAAGGCGGGCACATACTGCTACAGTCATAGACTTGGTAGCAAGCGATTGCATGCCGGAAATTGACCAAACTTTCAGCGGGGACCTCGAAGACGCTGACTTGTTTGATCAAGTGGCGCAAAACTGTGAGCTCTTTGATGTAATTCTTTGCCTCGATGTGCTGGAACACCTGACAGACCCCTGGGCGGTCATCGACAGGTTGTCTGCAATGTTGGCTCCGGGCGGGTGTATCATCGCGAGCATTCCAAACGTACGAAATTACCGTCTTGTCGTTCCGCTGGTTTTTCAGGGAAAATTTGACTTGGCTGACAGCGGAATTCTCGACCGGACTCACTTGCGATGGTTCGTCAAGGACACAGCAAAATCATTGATGTCGCGCGGCGGCCTGCGTGTTGAATGTTGCCGCGGCTTCTTCGAGGGTCCCAAGAAAAAGACCTTTAATCTGTTGACGTTAGGTGTATTTCGTAACTTCCTCACGATCCAATATTACATTCGCGCAGTTAAGCTCGCGTAAAAGACCAATATGTTTGGGTCTATCGGAATACTATTGATAGGCAACTTCGGAGGCGCGTTTCTGACGGTGCTGCGGACCATCGTAATCTCACGGCTAATCAGCCTTGAAGACTTCGGAATTGGCACCGTGTTGGCTCTTGTGCTTGCGATGGTCGAGATGATTTCGGCGCTCGGCTTTCAGCAACAGATTGTACAGGCGTCGGATGGGAACGGCCAATCGTTTCAACAGAAACTACAGGGGGTTTCCATTCTGCGTGGGTTGCTTGCGGGCAGCGCGATATACCTATTGGCGCACCCGATTTCATCGTTCTTCGATATGCCACAAACAGTGGGCGCAATCCAGTTCATTGCAATAATTCCCGTGATTCTTGGGTTTATACATCTCGATATCCACCGGCTTGCGCGGCAAATGAAACATTTTCCCTCAGCGATAGTGGCGCTCCTTCCGCCACTCGGCTCTTTAATATCCGTGGTTCCGCTTTCGCACCTATATTCAGATTACCGGTTAATGCTTTTTGCAGTTCTGGTGCAGGCGGGACTTACAGTGATGGTGTCACATTGGGCAGCCATTCGAGATTACCAGTTCAGGATCGAGCCCAAAGCCATTCTACGGAGCCTACATTTTGGCTGGCCGGTTATGGTGAGTGGCACATTGCTGTTTTTGGTTTTCAATGCAGAACGGGCGATAATAGGACATAACTTCGGGCTGGAGGCATTGGCTCTGTTCTCCATTGCACTATCACTGACGTTGCTTCCGGCATTGGTAGTTTCACGCACAACCATGAGCTTTTTCCTCCCACAGCTCTCGGCTCTGCGAAGCGACGCATCTTATGCCGCGTTAGCAACGGCGACGCTACAAATACATGTTTTGCTAGGGTCAGCCTTTGTGGTAATCATTTCGTTTACCGGTGAGCCGTTTTTGTTAACGATGTTGGGTACCAAGTATCAATCAGCGGCCCCGTTTCTGATTTGGTTCGCGATTCTTCAAGCATTTCGAATATTCGAAGGGGGTTGTGCAATTGTAGCATTGTCAGCTGCTCAGACCACGAATGAAATTATGGCCAACGTCGTAAGAGTCGCACTTTTGCCGGCGGCCTGGCTGATTGCCCAAAAGGGCGGCGATGTCGTGTCAATTATCTGGATCGGCACAATCGGCGAAGCGGCGGGATTTGCCGTAGGTTTGACCCTCGCCTCACGTCGTCAGCAGTTATCGGTACGTCCCCTGATAGCACCGCTTGCATTGGCGATAATGACTTTGGCTTTAGTGGCCAGTTCTCATGTGTATCACCTTGGCTGGTGGACCAACGTGATGACGCTGGCCTTTTTAATTGCAACAGGATGTTACATGCGGGAGTTGCGAATTTATCTTCGCAAACCAGTTGTTGCTGTGCCCTCAGGTGAGAAAAATTAACCAAATTTTGGTAAAAATCGCTTTCTCTGCTACCATGACAATACGATTTTTCATCCTAACGCCATGTTAAGTTATCATATCGTGCTGGGTGATGTTTGCTCAGGCCGCAACAACCACTTTAACTTAATTCGCTTTGTAGCAGCTTATGCTGTTCTGGTATCGCACGCGTGGCCGATTTCCAGGGGGGTGGGCACGGATGAACCTTTAACTTCTCTGATTGGGTATTCGTTAGGTGAAATTGCGGTAATCATCTTTTTTTCTCTTTCAGGTTTTCTAATTACGAAAAGCTTCGAGCAACGCGCGTCTATCAGATCGTTCTTGATCGCCCGCTTTGCACGCCTGTTTCCCGGACTCGCCGTATCGCTTGTTTTCGTTGGATTCATCATCGGGCCGCTCACTAGTGAACTCGGAATGTGGAATTATCTGCAAGACCGCGAAACAGCGACGTTTTTTTTGCGCAACTTGACGTTGATACAATCACAATTCACCTTGCCCGGAGTCTTCGAAGATCTTCCCTATCCTGCGATCGAGGGGTCGATATGGACCCTGGCCCACGAAGCCGCCTGCTATGGTCTCGTCTTGGTGTTGGGCGTCGCCGGTGCGTTCAGGAAACGAATTACTCTTTCCATCATGCTCACCTTCTATGCGCTTTCCTGGATATTATTGCCAGTAATTGAGGTGTATGTTCATTCAAAATTACTTCAAACCTATGCCCTTGCATTACCATTTCTAGTTGGCACAGCATTTTGGCTCTGGCGTAATGTAATTTTCCTCTCTTTACCCATTGTGGTACTATTCTGGTCTGCATTTGTCTTGGGCAACGGTACAACTCTGGCGTATCCAGCGCTCGTTCTTGCGCTGACGTACACCCTGTTTTGGCTGGCGCATCTTCCGGAAAAGTTCCTGTTAAACTTTAACCGCAGCGGAGACTACTCTTACGGCATATATGTGTACGCATTTCCAATTCAGGGCTTGGTAATATGGCTTTGGGGTCCGATGCCTCCAACCATCAATATTGCCTACGCTGCGCCTGTTACGTTGATCTGTGCGATATTATCTTGGCATTATGTAGAAAAGCCCGCGCTATTATTCGCGCGAGCTTGCAAAGGTTCCCAAGCATTAAACGGCTTGCATTACCGCTCCAATCCGTGATTGTCCGCTGGTCAGTGCGTTCCCGAAAAGATCAAAACTGTACGCAGCCATTTCTTCGGTCAAAACCGGCAGTAACGAACCATTAGTGGGTGTATAATTACCCGCACCGGTGCCGGATCCACTATGCGAGGCGTCATTTACCCACACCGGATCGATGCCGACGAGCTCGCCTCTGGACGGCAGTTCACCTAACCACGAGGCTGGGCCATAAGTGCTACTGTTGTTCGATCCATCGGTACTGGCATTATCAGACCATCCCACCTTATACCGGACAGGCCAGTTTCCGACATTTAGACCCTGCCCCGCGAATACGTCCCCTTTGATGTTAAAGCGAGAGAACAGGTTAAAGTTCACATAAGCAGATTTTTCAACATTCTCTGTACCGTCGAGATACAATAGATTGGCACGTTCACCGACAATCGTATTATGGTGTAGAACAACATTTTGAGTGATGCTCACATCACTGTCAGCGTTCAGTCGCAAACCCGCATTAGTTGCCGCGCCCCAACTTTCGACGATATTGCCAACAAACGCAAAACCCCGGGGTCCGAGCGGGGCACTTACGCTTATGATCGGGTTTGACGTGGACCCGTTTGTAAACGTATTCCAGCCCAGAAACACTCCGGTCATAGCCGGACGGGCACCCAAAGCTTCACGCAAAGTGAACTCCGGTAGATCGGAACACCCGACAGCATGATATGTGATGGTTCCGGCACAGCCTTGGCATCCGATAGCAGTGACCATAATTGCTTCGGTAGAGAACGAGTTGCCCTGCTTCGGGTCTCCTCCCCCCCCAGTTCCACAATTTATCTGGGTGAAACGGCCTACTCTATAGACCCACGCACCGTAATAGGATGTCGCGTTGGCATCCCAGATACAGTTTTCCGTGATCAACAGGTTTTCAGCAGAAGTAGCCCCACTATCCAGAAAAACCACACTTCCACCGGTTTTCCGTAATGTCAGATGGCGAAGCTTCAAAAACGCTGGAATACCATTAAAAATACTACTTCCTCCGTCAGTCAGCACGGTCGTCGCTTGAGTAGCGGGGTCGGCAGCTTCGATAACCAACGGAACATGGGCGCTCTCCCCTTGAGCTTTAATGCTTCCGTGGACGTGGGTGCCCTCTGCAAGACGCACTATACCCCCCCCGACATCATTGTTACGGCCGAATTGGGTACCGTTGAACGCCTTTAGGGCAGTTACTGCTGATGGGATCGTCGCAAACGGCGACAATGCGGCTTCTGTGGCTAGAACTGATACGACACCGCTGGCATCGTCGCCGGTATCAACGTTAACATATACGTATCCGGTACCGTAACTTTCGGTGAAATCATTCCAGAGCCGCAAGGTGGTCAAATTAGGCGACGGATATGGGTCAGCGTCTGTTGAAATAGTAAACGGCTCCCCTACCCAAGGGTAAATCACAGCATCGACCGTCACGAGCTCTTTGTCTTTCAGAGTAGAGAAGTTTAAATTTGCAGAGAAATGAGGGACTGTTAACCCTGACGCATCATAATGTGCCGTGTCCATGTCGGAAACGGTTTGCGTAACCTCTGAAATACCATCACTTGCAATGAATTTTACCGCAGCCACAGGTTGGGAATTACGTGCGTAAGCATGCGAAACAGCTAGACGCAAGACATGGATTTCTGTCTTTATATGTTCTCGATCATGGTTCAACCACATCGCTATAGGCTTGGGATAAAGTCGTGTGCTGTTGTTGGTTGCCCCTGCGATGACATCACCAGCATAAACAAAGTTCGACAATGCCACATCCGCGTCGGCCAAGCTGTCTTGATTGGGGAAAGGGTTGCGAAGCCGAGAAGACACGCTGATTTGATCGTTCACCACATTTGGTGCCCCGGTCACGTCGAATCCAGGTCGTTGCACCGTCAGCACTTGGTCGGAGCCAAATGCATCGACCGTAACAGCGTCAGCATGTACCGCCTGCCAACCATCCTGCTTAACTTCTGAAACTTGCGGCGCGAGTATGGGGGTTTGAACTGCCAAACTAACGTCCGTTGGGAACTGCCCTAGTTTGACTCCAACGCCAATTAACATCTGCATACGCTCGCTCTCCGGCTAAAATTCCATAATATCGCCGATATACCACTGGTCGCGAGCTGTTGCAGAACACGCGATGCGTGCGCATCTGGGGTTAATCTTCATGAATACTTAACCGTTTAAGGATTTATTAGAAAAAACCTACGCGAGACTATTCTAAAAAGGTTTGTGATTATGAGGGCTACAAAACCTTTTACAATACAAAGCCGCCCTGCCCTCTCGCTCAATCGGATGCCCGCGACACTTCCCATTCCGGTTTTTGTGTACCTTTCTTCTATTATTTTACCAATCAGCTTTGAGCTTGGATCGTTTCACCTGTCTGCAATACGCCTTTTTTTAATAGTCATAATTATACCTCTTGGCGTGAACCTTCTGCGAGGTTGTTACGGCAAGCTGCTGGCCACAGATCTTCTTTTTACCCTACACATTGCCTGGGTCATTACCGCTCTAATTATAAATGATACGCCGGGAGTTATACAAAGCTTCGGATCTATTGGGCTCGAGTTTTTGGGTGGCTACCTCGTAGGCCGTGCGTATATTCGTGATCAGAAAAGTTTTGTGGCTTTATGTAAGCTATTTGGAGTTTTGATCGCGGTCTGCCTGCCGGTCGCTTTATTCGAGGCATTAACTGGCATTGCGGTAGTAATCGCGGTGTTGGATCAATTACCCTGGATATCGGCTCCTACCGACTTGGAGATACAGCGTCGTCTTGGGATCGAGCGTGTACAATTATCTTTCGAACATCCAATCCATTGGGGCCTTTTTAACTCCTTCGCCGCTGCCTTATGCTTCATCGGGTTGAAAACTACGTACAGTCTGTGGATTCGATCGGTTTTACTTGGCTGTGCTGTGTTGGGCTCCGTTCTCTCGGTGTCCAGTGGTGCAATTATGTCAATTCTCCTTCAGATGGGGATCATTGCCTGGGCGTATATATTTCACAACCTTCATCGCAAGTGGTTGATATTATTAATAACTATCCTTGCTGCATATGTTTCGGTCGATCTGGCATCAAACCGGACTCCTCTTCAGGTCTTTATGAGCTACGCAACTTTTTCTGCACATAGCGCTTATTGGAGATCAACTATATTTGACTGGGGGCTGCTTAATATTCAAATGCAACCCTTTTTCGGTTTGGGCTTCAAGGACTGGCTCCGGCCCGAATGGATGCATACACCTAGCATTGACAATTTTTGGCTATTGATCGCCATGCGCTTCGGCGTTCCGGCATTTTCCTTTCTTATTTTCGGGTATGGTTGGGCATTGTGGCGGATCAGTCAGCGAAATTTCGATCACCTTCCAGCAATTAAGGCCCACCGTCAGGCCTGGATAATCTGCGTCATAGGGCTGGGCTTCGCATTGACCACGGTACATATCTGGGGCGCAATCTACAGTTTAACGTTTTTTATCGTCGGTTCCGGGATGTGGCTTGTCACCACTGGGACCAAAGGGGCGGTCACTACCCCTGCAAAGGTTGGGCCCATCATCTCCCCCCGAGCACCGAACCTGACCTACTGCCGCACGGACTCGACGCTTGCGTATTCCAGACGTCGCAATAGATAACAACGCTTACCTCTTTGAGAGGCGCATCAGATCAACTTACTGAAAATAATTATATTTTTAGCTTTATCGACGTTTCTATAGAAAATCGAAAGACTCCTCTCATAAACCCTCCTAGCCCATATGAGGTGGTCAAAAAGTATTTAGAGAGGCTGGAGAGTAATGGATGGAGCTGGAAAGCAAAGCCTATATGCAAGATTGCTCCACCAACAGAAATCAGGGTTTCTTTTAGTACTGCTTCTAAGCGCACTTACTAACATCCTGACGCTGACCGGATCTGTTTACATGCTGCAGGTCTACGATCGTGTCATACCAACGGGTTCAGTCGTTACCCTATTTGGTTTACTCATTATTGCAGTCACGCTGTATGGTTTTTTTGCTCTCTTTGACATGCTGAGACAACGGATTCTGTCTCGTATATCTCTAAGAATTAACCTCGATTTAGGAGAAGAGTGTTTCCGCGCCTGGATACGCTCCGGCCCCCGCAAGCGCCCCAATGATGACGAGCCTTTGCTCGATCTCGGCATACTAACTAAATTTCTGTCGGGACCATTAGCAATCAGTGTATTTGATCTACCTTTCGTGCCGTTATTTTTGCTGTTCCTATTTTTTATCCACCCTTGGTTAGGAGGCGTTGTATTCGCGGCGCTTGTTCTAGGTGCTTTGGCTGCGTCGACTGCCACAATGACAGTACGCCCGATGCATGCGGCAGCACAACGACACCAACACAATCTTCATGAATTTTCAGACAAATCCCGACATGCAGCGGAGGCATTAAGTGCAATGCAGATGCAACGGCATGCCGGCAAGCGATGGAAAGTGATGCATGACAAATTCCTCGCATTTTCGCAAAAAACAAGCTTACCGTCTGAACTACTTTCGACGGTAACTAAGACTTTGAGAGCCCTGCTTCAAACGGTGCTTCTAACTGTTGGGGCAATGCTGGTTATCCGTGATCAAATTACGCCGGGGATGATCATGGCGGTCCTGATTTTGTCGGGTCGTGTTTTGACTCCAGTTGATCATTTTACCACCAGATGGCGCGAGGTGCGTCACGCCTATATTTCACACCGCAAACTTAGCAGGTTCCACAACCTTGAGAGTACGCCCGCTAACCATGGGCCCGCAGCCATATCAAAAGGGCAGATAACCCTCCGTAAAGTAACAGTATTTCACCCCCATAACGTACGCGGTTTACATAACCCACCTTTACAAGGTGTTTCCCTCGACATCCCTCCCGGCACACAACTGGGCATCATTGGTCATTCCGCCACCGGAAAAACTCTACTAGCAAAAGTTATCTCCGGGGCTATCAAACCTGATTTTGGTGACATCTTCATTGACGGTGTTCCATTGCACGCCTTCCCTCCAGAGGCCTTGGAGCGCGCCATTGGATACCTCCCACAGAACGCAGCGCTTTTTTCGGCAACCGTGTTTGACAACGTTTCCCGATTTGACCCGAAAGCCACCGCTGCTGATGTGACCGCCGCGGCAAAGCTGGCAGGTGCACATGAAGCGATATCATCGCTTCCACATGGTTACCAAACCCATGTGGGAGAACGTGCCGAAGTCCCATTGTCATGCGGCCAAATACAGCTGATCGGGCTGGCACGATGTTTTATATTTCGTCCTCAGCTAATTATCCTAGACGAGCCATATACTCACTTGGACACTGCCGGAATACGCGCCCTGGATGATGCTATGGTACATCTAAAGCGTGAGAAGCGCACTATTATCGTGATGTCGCACAGCCGCGATTCATTTAAATCCATGGATAAGATCCTGACTTTAGAAAACGGTAGGTTGAAAAATCTAGACCGGCCAGATCAAGTTAAATGCCGAGAACACCCCACACGCATTAATGCCTTACCTCAAACCCTAGTGCCGACCCCTCGAAAGGCCGTTATCCCCAATTTAGCACGCTCGCCACACAGCCCACTTAAACAATGAGGTTTCCACCTTGGAAAAGTTGATTGAACATCGTTCAAGCTCCGACAATCACCGAGACGAAAAGCACTGAGCCCGGATGCACTACCTTCGTCAGATCAAATCACTTTAGAGCTTCGGACATGAGGGCCATAACCGTTTGTATTAGCTGCGGAGAGACCTCTTTACCTGTCAACCGAATGACCGCACCCTCATCGTCTACCCCTGATTGGACGGTCACACCCGACGGCGTAATGAATCTGTCGCTACTGACCCAGTCAACTTTGGATGGTTTTAACTTGGGGCGCCCGCCCCGCGCTGGATCATGGAGTGTGTTGGCGTTGTTCGACAACACTGCCTCAATGGTTGCCCATTCGCTTTTTGCGCCAGTGGCGTGCCCTCCCCCTAACGCCTCTCGGAGACTTACTTCGGCACCGTTTCGCAAAGCTGACGCGAGCCTGAGTCCGTCTTTTTCTCTGATCGTTTCCGGAAACTCGAGCAGATCGCCGAGCTCTTCGAAAATCATCGCGAAAGATCTAATTTTACTGCGCTTGGCCTTGGACGCGGCTGCAAACATTTGTGCCACTGCGTCTTCAGTCGTTGCAAACGCACCCTGCTGCGCGGCAATTGCAGCGATACGGCCCCTTTCGTAATGACTTAAGTCTTGACGAATTTCATTTTCTTCCACCATAGCCACAAACGCACCGCCCATTTCCGATGGGTCGCGTACGACAGCTTTAATCGACTTGAACTTCGCTTCAGCGCTTCGAGCATAAAGGTTCTGCTGCGCAATCAGGCGACGATATCCTGACAGCAAACCGTATTGCTTATCAGTTCTGCTGCTGCGGATTTCGTAAACTTCGATAGGCATTCGAACACCGTGAAGGCTTATCGAATACTCCAGCTCATCCATCGCCTCCCTGTCTAGCACGGTCCTGTCTCGTTGCATCGACTGAGGTTCGATAGTGTCAATCGGCAGATTCAAGATAATCAAGCCTGCTGCGTCAGCTTCGCGGAATTTCTGCGCTTCAGTAGTTTCGCGAGCCCGGCGTGAACGCTCTTCTAATGTTCCGCTTTCATATGCGTCCGCTGTGTCTGCCGCCACCTGCGCAATTGGGGCTGCCGAAGACCTAGCGGGGGTTTCGCGGCGAAACTCCTCCTCTATTCGACTCATATCATCTGCCGAAGGGGCTTCTAGTTTCCTACGCTTTGCCATGTTACTCTTCCTCCTGCTTGAGTGCCTGAAGATCACGCCACCACGTTCCCAGAACCACCTCTTTGACCTCGGCCCATGTCCGATCAAATGTCTCGCGTCCCCGCACATAGGTATCGCGATTGAACTCGCGGTAGTCTGCCTCGTAAATGCCGTTTACTTGTTCGCCCGCCTGTCCAACCATCGCCGTAACCTCTTGGCGATATGTCGTCATGAAATCACCAAAGTAGGCCTGAATCACATTAGCCAAATCGGTCTGCTGCCCTGCGTCAAATCTGGTAATTAACGCACGTACCGCGTCCCATTCAAATTTCATTTCGCTTAACCCGTCTTGGCGACGAATGCGATTTTCACCCTCCTCAATACTCGCAAACGTCGAATAAAGCATGTCAAAAAACCGCCCCGTAGAGTCGAACTCCAAGAATGATGCGCCTAAAGGCACGAGCAAAATATCCGCCGCAGCGAGTGCGTTAATTGTCAGGTAGCCAAGGGCAGGGGGTGTATCGATGAATATCAGGTCGTAGTCATCCAGTATACCCTCGGATGAGAGCGCATTGGTCAATGCATCCCACAATGGCCACGAACGCACCTGCATGCGCCAAACAGGCACCTGAAACTCGGCCCAGTATAGATTCAGCTGGGCTCCAATGAGGTCGATATTGGGCCAGTGGGTGTTCTGAATGAGGTTTCGCGGCGAAACCTCAAGGCTCTCGGTTAAGGTTTCATCCAAAGGAAGTTCAGCTTGGCCTCGGGCAGCTCTGACGGCATTTTCACCTCGAAGATGGTTTGCAAAATCCTTGGCGAGCAAAGGAAAAGCCGTCGACCATTCGTCAGGCACAACTCCGCCCATAATTGAGGTTAACGAACCTTGGCTATCAAGGTCGATAACCAAGACGCGATATCCATCCAAGGCAGCCGACATGGCCAAATGTGCGCAGGTAGAAGTTTTTCCAACGCCTCCTTTGAAATTGGCTACCGAAATGATCTTTGCAGGAAGTCCGTCCGGCCGCCAAGATTTGTATTGTTTATTTGACGCACCTTCGGTCGCAAAGTATTCCCTGAGTATCAGGACATCCTCTAGCGCGAACCATTTTGACCCAGCCTCCCCGGCACCTTGCGGCAATTCGGGATGCGCCTTTAAAACACGCCGCAGGTGAGCGGGAGCCACGTCCAACAGATAGCGACACACTTCCCAGGTAGAGAATTTGCGCAATCGTTTTTTGCCGTCAGGCGCATATCCTCTCTTAGAAAGATCGTCGCGACCTTTGGTGGCAAACGCGGCCGCTTTCGCGAACCTTGCGGTATCAATGGGTTCTGAAAGACGTGCAGCTGCGGCTTCTGGATCAATATTGAAGTATGATGGGGTCGGAGCTTTGGGAGTAAATGTCATGACTTCTCGATGATGTATGCAGAATTATCGCTTGGATGAGGATTTATCGCACATCACAAGCTTCATGTGAAATTGAATCGCTGTATTTCCGGCAAACTGAAGAAAATAACGGTAGCTCAACGTATAAATGTGTAGAGTCTTTAGTATCTTTAATAGTTTTGGACAATAATTATCTTTTATTAATAACGGCTTAAATGTGTTTAGGGACCTGCATACAGGACTAAGGGCATCCATATACAGGGTTGAAGGTGCCTAGATACGGTAGAAACGGTACCGATTCGCAGTAGGAAGGGTACCAGTGTCCGTGAACCGCAAATTTAGAGTCTTATTTAGCCGCTTTAGGCTCTGTGGCGATATTCGAGCTATCACTTTATCCTGTAGATTGGTACCTATCTGACTAGATCGCGCAATCTATTGCGGAAAAATACGGCAGGCTAAGGCACCTCACCTGGCCTTGCCTATAGGTTCCTTTTATCTGTACAAAGCATATCGAACGCTGAATGATGGGTGTGCAGGGGATCGTGAAATGAAACGCCACGAAACGGACATTCCCAAAGAAAAGTTAACGGGAGCCCTACGCAGGGAATCCGTGAAAAAGCATGTTGCTGCGATCCATGTTTCGGGAAAACTCACGCTGTTGCAACGCAAGCTTTCCAATGTATTGTTGCTGAACGCCTATGACACGCTGACCAGTCAGCAGGTCTATATGATCGACGCACGGACTCTGTGCCTGATGATTGGGTATAACTCCAACGACATGGAGACACTCAAACAGTCTCTACGCGGGCTGGCAGAGACTGTTGCCGAGTGGGATATGCTGGATGAGAAGGGACAACAGGAATGGGGGGTGTCCAGCCTGTTGAGCTACGCGCGGCTAAAGGGGGGAGTGTGCGAATACGCATATTCACCGGCACTGGCGAGCAAGCTTAACGATCCCAAGGTATTTGCCCTGATCAACCTGAACATTCAGCGTCGCTTTACATCCGGGCATGCGTTGGCGCTGTATGAAAACTGTTATCGGTTCGTGCGGACAGGAAGCACGGGCTGGTGGTCACTCGACCTGTTCCGCCGCCTGATGGGGGTCGAGGACAGCGCATATTATGCGATTTACAAGCAGCTGAATGCGAAGATCATCAAGCCTGCTGTTGCAGAGGTGAACAAGACTTCGAATATCGTAATTGTCCCCGAAATCAGAAAACGGGGCAGGGCGGTAACAGATATTCGTTTCAAGATTACGGAAAATCCGCAGTTGGCAATTCTGGATCTGGATGATGGGGCAGGGGCCCGCAAGTCGAATGTCTATGGCCAATTGCAGGCGCTCGGGGTCAACGACCGGCTTGCCCGACAATGGATAGCGGAACATGGCGAAGATCACGTCGGTGAGAAAATAAGTTATGTGGCAGGGCGCAGCAGCGTCCAGAATCCTGTCGGATATTTGACCGCCGCGTTGCGGGACGATTTCAACACTGAATCACCTTCTGTCCAACCTTCCAGCCCGCGGGCTAAACTGCTTGCGCGCATACGCGATCTTACCGCCGCCAGAACACCGACGCAGCGCGATGCCGACCGACGGCTATTCATGTCGATGATTGGATCACAAGACGCTCGCGATGACTTTGAGCGACACGGATGGATGTCCGCCCTCAATACGGCTGCGATCAAGGATTTTTGGGAGGAGCTTCAACCAGGCTCCTTCGATGACATTTAACATCATGTACAAATGTCAGTGGTCATACCGATTGATAGAAACGATGCGACGATGTCGAAAATGACCTATGCGCCGTTGACTCCCGCAGCGCTCTGTAAGAATAGGTGTCGCATATGCGGGCCGTTAGCTCAGCTGGATTAGAGCAGGGAACTTCTAATTCTCAGGTCGGGGGTTCGAGTCCTCCACGGCTCGCCATATGACCTGTAGCGTATTTCTTTATCGAGCGCATATTCACGGGGCTGAAGCAGAGATCACTCGGCAATAGCTGCCATGGTAATAGCGTCAGCCAGCTGATACATAAAACGCTGTTGCTCCCGGATCGAAAGCCCGCGATGAAATCTCTGTTTATCCGCGATACATCTGACATCGGCGCGTGTGGCGCAGACACCATCATCGATGTGCGGTCGCCGGCTGAATACGCCGAAGACCACATTCCCGGAGCAATAAACTTGCCAGTGCTTTCAGACGTTGAACGTGCCCAGGTCGGGACAATTTACAAACAGGTAAGCAGCTTTACAGCCCGCAAGGTAGGTGCCGCGCTCGTTGCGCAAAATGCCGCCTTTCATCTCAAAAACGCGCTTGCTGATAAAACCGGCGAATGGCAACCGTTGGTATATTGCTGGCGCGGTGGACAAAGATCAGGATCGTTCGCTTCCATCCTCGATCAGGTAGGTTGGCGGGTGCAGCTGTTGGAGGGAGGGTACCGGAGCTATCGGCGCCTGGTCGTAGACACCTTGTACCACCAACCTTTGCACCATCGCATCATATTGATCGAAGGTGGGACGGGAACAGGAAAAACCCGCCTGTTGCATCATTTGGCCGAAGCCGGTGAACAGATCCTGGACCTTGAAGGTTTAGCCAATCACCGGGGTTCATTATTCGGCAAGCAGACCGGTGGGCAACCGTCGCAGAAAATGTTTGAAACGCGGCTGGCTGAGGAACTGGCCGGGATGGACCCCGCTCGTTTGGTCTGGATCGAGGCAGAAAGCAGTAAGGTAGGGGCAAGGATCATTCCCGGTACCTTGTGGCATGCCATGTGCCGCGCCGAACGGATCGAGATCAAGTCGACATTGTCCGCGCGCGCTCGGTTTTTGGCCCAAGCTTATAGGGATCTGACGGTTAATGTAGATCGTCTGCACCATCAGATTGACCAATTACGCGCGTTTCATTCTGCGGCCACCCTCGCACTATGGCATGACATGGCAAAGAACAGCGACTGGGAAGGTCTCGCCGCGGCGTTGGTTTCCACACATTATGATCCCCGATATGCAAAATCAGCGGCACGGTCAGAACTACCGGTCAAACAACTCGTTCTTGACGACCTGGATGATGAGAAGCTGGCCGTAGTTGCACAGGAGCTGTCGCGAGAGTTCAAATAATCTGTATCGGTCCCGTACCTTCGCGAAGTGCGCCAATGACCCAGCCTCTTAGACCTTCTTTTTCAAGGGCCTCAATCGCGTCTTTCGCTGCACTTGGGGGTAGGGCGGCCAATAGACCTCCGGCGGTTTGGGGGTCATACAGCAGCGGATCAAAAATGCCTGTCGATGGGGCATATTCAATATTGGATTGCAATAATGACGAACGGATGCCGGCGTCAGACAGGTTTCGCGCACCCGGAAAAAATGGAACCTCCCCGGCCCGGATTTCGGCACGCAACCTTGACGCGGTACACATGGCTTGTATGTGCCCCGCCAATCCAAATCCGGTAACGTCGGTCATAGCATGGGCATTTTGCAAGATTGCGGATTGTCTTGCTTGGGGCAGCTGCATGACCGCCAGAGCCTTTGCGACATCGCGGCCCTGGGCCAGTCCCATCATAGATGCAGCCATCAGAACCCCTGATCCAATCGGCCGCGTCAAAAGCAAGACATCCCCCGGCTTAGCACCGGCGACAGTTATCGGCATGGACGATCGGGTACCGGTGACCGTAAAGCCGATCGTTAATTCGGAACCCATTGTCGTGTGACCGCCGATCAACGCGGTCCCCGAGCCTGCAAAGATTTCCTGCGCGGCATCGGTGATTTCGCGCAAAGTGCGTCGTTGAAGGGCAGGGGACATTCGCGGTAAAATTATGCTCGAAAGCGCTGACTGAGGTTCGGCGCCCATTGCCCATACATCGCCAAGGGCGTGTACGGCCGCTATGCGTGTCATCTCGAACGGGTCTTGCACAATGGCGCGCAAGTGGTCGGTGCTAAGCACCTGAAATCCGCCGCCAGGCTGGCGCAGGATTGCTGCATCGTCGCCCGCTCCTTGTATGACATCGGGCCCTGACGTTGAACGGGTCATGGGCAGGACAGTAGACAGGACCGGCCCGCCGACCTTGGCACCGCACCCGCCACACAAAGGTTTGTCCTCCATGATCTCGCGCGCGCCCAATGCGATTTCATCAGGTATCGTTACCGCGGGCATGGATGGAAGCGTGTTTAACTTTTCCATGAACTTGCGGTCGATATGGTCCTTCCAGCGCCATAATAACGGGCCAGAAAATGCAAAGCCGAACTTTTCAGCCAGTGCGGATTTTCCCCCCAATGATATCAGCTTGAGATAGTTCCTTTGTGGTTTGAAATCGCGAAGAGGCTTTCCGGTCAGTGTGGCCCGTAAATTGTGGTGCAGCACCTCTGCCGCCCGTACGGCGAATACGCCGGCTTTCGGACGGGGCGCGAAGGGCATCGCGGCACAATCACCCACCGCAAAAAGATTTGGATCTCCCTTAACTCTTAGATCGGGTGTGGTCTCGACAAAACCGTCGATCAGCGGCAAATCGGTTTTATGAAGCCACTTATGTGGGAAAGCGCCCGCAGCACCTACAGTGAATGATGCAGCAATGGTTTTCCGGTTTTCAAGGATCACATGGCTGGCGGTGACGCATTGGATTCGAGCGTTGAAAAACACTGCAACCCCTGCGGCGCGCATGCGGGTCAGGATTTGCTTGCGGGCTTGGTCGCCCAGACCTGAAATGCGGTCGCTTGCCTCAATCACAGTAACCGAGGGGGTTACGCCTGCTTGCCTCAACGAATGAGCCATCGCCATCGACAGCTCGCAGCCCGCAACGCCGGCCCCGATAACCGCAACCTGCGGTGTGGCGGCCCCGGATTTCACCGCAGCCACAAAGTCACGCCAACGACTGGCATATATATCAAGAGGCTTGGCACCGAC
>Ga0209634_1000533_pt1 | contig 29574 bp, 29 predicted proteins | sample LinPmetageLP40_FD_184043 | JGI IMG/M metagenome (GOLD analysis project Ga0209634, IMG submission 184043) | Marine viral communities from the Pacific Ocean - LP-40 (SPAdes) (version 2) | ecosystem: Environmental > Aquatic > Marine > Oceanic | place: Pacific Ocean | collected 2010-08-26 | reverse complement strand
CGCGCTTGAGTTCCTTGTTCTCCTGGCGCTCCGCCTTGCGTGCCTCACTCTGCTGCTTGGTGGCGGCATCGCTTCGGTCGTTAGCGCCTTCACAGCTCGCACGCCAGCGCTGGACCTGTTCGGGATAGAGGCCACGCTGCCGGCAGTATTCGGCACGCTCAGCCTCGCTGAGGGCCGCTGTCTCCAGAACGGCGTGGAACTTGTCCTGCGAGCTCCAGCCTTCGGGATCATCGCTCTGGTCAGGTAGCAAACGGCCTGCTTGCCGAGCCTTCTTGCGCCAGTTGTACAGTGTCGCAGCGGAGATGCCTTCTTCCTGGGCCACTTCTGCCACCGTGCGGTTGTGCGGCGGGAGCAGCTTCTTGAGGATGGCCTCCCGGCGCTCGTCGGAGTACTTCATCGGAACCTCATCACGCCCCATATGGTTCAGAGTCTAACAGCCGCTGATACTCCAACTAGCGTGACAGTGGGGGCAAGACAAAGAGCAACAGTTCTGAAACGAAACGCCCCGCGACCGGATGAACGGTCGCGGGGCGTTTCAGTATGACGCTTGCGTGCGTGGCCTGAATGTGTCGAACACGTGGCCCGCATGCATGGCCTGCATGAGTGGCCCGGCAGCCGCCTCTGGCCTGCCGCATGACCAGACCCCTCGCCCGATAGCACCATGCCGGGCTCATGAAGTTCCCCGAAATTTTCATTCTTGGCATCCCGCAAAGCGTGTCTGGCATTTCGCAAAACAAAAGTGCCGCCAGCGGGTAAATAATAATGATTATTATAAACAACTAGGGAACACAGTCTTGGCTCACTCACTCCGCCGTCCAGGTTTCACTCGCTCGCCACTCGCCCTCTCCATTGCGCTCGCGACCTCGTCACTGCTCAGTGCCACCGCTATCGCGGATGAGACTCGCACACTTGAGGCGATGACCATCGTCGGCGAGGCGCAAGGCGGTACCACGGAAGAGACTCAGGCGTATACGGTCGACTCCAGCACCAGCGCCAATGGCTTGACCCTGTCGCCACGCGAGACACCGCAGTCTGTCAGCTTTCTGACCCGCCAGCAGATGGATGATGAGGCGCTGACCAGCACCACGGAGGCGATCAACCGCCTGCCGGGCGTGTCCTCCAATCGCCTGGACGGTACCCGCGCCAGCTTCCAGTCGCGCGGCTATACCATCCGCAATTTCCAGTTCGATGGCCAACAGAGCAACACCAGCAGCTTCTGGCCGTTCGGCGACGCCGAGTGGGACACCGCCATCTATGATCGCGTCGAGGTGGTCCGCGGGGCCACCGGCCTGATGACAGGCGTCGGCGACCCGTCCGCCACCGTCAACTTCGTGCGCAAGAAGCCGCTGGACGAAGCCGCGGCCAGCGTGACAGGCGCTGTCGGCAGCTGGGACCGACGACGTGGCGTGGTGGATGTCAGCACGCCGCTGGATGATGCCGGCAAGGTCGGCGTGCGCTTCGTGGCCGCCAAGGACCGCTCCGACAGCTTCATGGATGATGTCGAGAATGACCGCGAGACCCTCTACGGGGTGATCGCCGCCGAATTGACGCCTGACACCGAGCTGAACGTCGGGGTCGAGTATCAGCGCTATGACCAGGATGGCGCCTATCTGGGCGTGCCGCTCTACTACACCGACGGCACGCGCACCGACTTCGACCAGTCGGTCGCCAACAATACCGAATGGGCGCACTTCTTCACCGAGAACACGCGCGGCTTCGCCGACCTGACCCACTACTTCGCCAACGGCTGGAAGGCGACCGCCGCCTACAGTCATGGTGATGCCAACTACGGGCTGACCTACAACTACCGTGGCGGCTATGTGGATCGTGACAATGGCATCCTCTACTACGACAGCAATCGTCAGGTACCGACGACCTCGTATCTGGTCGACTATCGCGGTGATCGCACCCAGAAGAACCTGAATCTGAGCGCCGAGGGTCCCTTCGAGCTGCTCGGTCGTGAGCACCAGCTGGGCTTTGGCTACATGCAGCTCAAGGAAGAGTACGAGATCTGGAGCCGCACCCCGGCGAGCGCCGTGCCGGCGCTAGGCAGCTTCACTGATCGTGACGACCCGGCACTGGCCGAGCCCGAATGGGGCGAGTGGGGCCTGACGGACGACACCGAGACCAAGCAGGAAGGCTTCTACGCCGTCACGCGTTTCTCGCTGGCAGACCCCGTACACTTGATCCTCGGTGCCCGCCTGACCGATTGGGAGATCGACCAAGACTACCGTGGCGAGCGCAGCTATGAATACAACGACGAGTTCACGCCCTATGCCGGCCTGATCGTCGACATTACCGACAACCTCACCGCCTACACCAGCTACACGCAGATCTTCAACACCCAGAGCGAACGTGCCCCCGATGGCGCCCTGCTCGACCCGCTCGAGGGCACCAGCTATGAAGCGGGCCTGAAGGCGGCGTTGTTCGAGGACCGTGCTGACGTCTCCTTCGCCGTCTTCCGCAGCGAGCAGGACAATCTGGCCGTCGAGATCCCCGGCGTCTATGTCGCCGGCACCACCGATCAGGCCTACACCGAGTCCGACGGCGCCGTGGTCGAGGGCTTCGAGCTGGAAGTGGCCGGTGAAGTCGCTCCCGGCATCAACCTCTCCGCCAGCTACGCACTGGTGGATGCCGAGGACTCCGATGGCAGCCAGCTCAATACCAGCTATCCGCGCCAGCAGGCCAAGGTCTATGCCACCTGGCAGCTGCCCGGCGACTGGTCACGCCTGACCCTGGGTGCCGGCGGTACCTGGCAGGGCGATACCTATCGCAATACCGACACGCCCACCGGTAGCGAGAAGGTCGGCCAGGGCGATGTCTTCCTCGCCAACGCCATGGCGCGCTATCGCTTCAATGACAACTTCAGCACCCAGCTCAACGTGTCCAACCTCTTCGATGAGGAGTACTACACGCAGCAGGGCTTCTACAGCCAGTACCTGTACGGCGCGCCGCGTAGTGCGTTGCTGAGCATGACCTACGACTTCTGAGTCGAGCATTCCCTGTACGAACATTCTCTGTATCCGACGACCAAACAGGCCCACACCGACAGGGTCTGTCTGGTCTCATCTTGATGGCGGTATCCACCGCGACACGATCACAAAAGGATTCTCCCTTGCGACGCACGCGACTTTCCTGCGCCATTGGCCTGGCCGTCATGGCCACTTGTTTCATGCCTGCCGCCCAGGCACACGAGTCACACCCTTCACAGGCTGACACCCACAACACCTCCTCGCTTGTCTCAGATGTCACCGAAACAACGGCTCAGTATCCACTCACCATCCAACATGCCTTCGGTACCACCGTCATCGAGAAGAAACCCCAACGTATCGCCACCGTCGCCTGGGCCAATCATGAAGTGCCGTTGGCACTGGGCGTCGTGCCGGTGGGCTTCCCCCGCCAGGCATTCGGAGATGATGATGGCGACGGCATGATGCCGTGGGTCAAGGCACGTCTGGACGAACTGGGTGGTGACGCCGCCAATCTGTATGACGAAGGGGATGGCATCGACTTCGAGGCCGTGGCCGCCAGCGAGCCGGACGTGATTCTCGCTGCCTATTCCGGACTCAGCGAGGCCGACTACAACACCCTGAGCAAGATCGCCCCTGTCGTGGCTCGTCCTGGCCCGCGCTGGTCTTCCAGCTGGCGTGACATGATTCGCCTCGACAGTGCCGGCATGGGCATGGCCGCCGAAGGCGAAGCGCTGATCGAGCGTCTCGAGGCGCAGGTCGCCGAGAATGTCGCAAGTCACCCGGAGATCCAGGGCAAGTCGATCATCGTGATCAGCCATATCGACCCGACCAATCTGAGCCGCATCGCCTTCTACAACGACAACGATGCCCGGGTGCGCTTCTTCCACGAGCTGGGCATGGTCTCGCCGCAGTTCGTCACCGAGACCGCCGTCGTTGGCCGCTTTGCCGGTCAGATCAGTGCAGAGCGCCTCGATGAGCTGGCCGATGTCGATATCGTGCTGACCTATGGCGGCCAGGCACTGGTCGACCGCCTCAATGAGCACCTGCTGACCTCACGCCTGCCGGCCATCCAGCAGGACGCCGTGGTGTTGCTGGAAAACGGCCCGATGGGCACGGCCGCCAACCCCACACCCCTCTCGATTCCCTGGGTACTCGACGATTATGTTGACCTGTTGTCCATCGCCGCCAACAAGGCCGACTGACCTCACCGGGCGCGCCGCTTCCCGCAAGCGGCGCTGGCTGGGGATGCTGGGACTGGTGCTGGCGTTGGGCGCTGTCGTGGTGCTGTCAGTGATGTTCGGCGCACGGGCGACGAGCTGGGCCGATATCATCGGGCTGCTGGATGGCTCTCTCGACACGATGGCGGAGGCGGCTGTCGCCAGTCGTCTGCCGCGCACGCTGCTGGCCATCATGGCTGGAGCGGCGCTGGGCGTTTCAGGGGCAGCCATGCAGGGATTGACCCGCAACCCGCTGGCAGACCCGGGGCTACTTGGCGTGAATGCCGGTGCCGCTCTGGCAGTGGTGATCGGCATCGCCTGGTTCAACATCGAGCAGGCCAGTGACTATCTGTGGCTGGCCATTGTCGGGGCGGGCGCAAGCGCCGTGGTGGTCTATCTGATCGCCAGTCTCGGCCGAGGTGGCGCCACCCCATTGAGATTGGCGCTATCCGGTGCCGTCGTGTCAGCAGCACTGAGTTCCTTGACCTCGGCCATCATCCTGCCGCGCGCCGACATCGGAGGCTTGATCCAGTCGTGGCTGATCGGTGGCGTGGGTGGCGCGACATTGGATCAGGTCACGCCTGCCCTGCCCTTCGTGATCAGCGGCCTGCTGATCTGCGCGCTTTCAGCACGCAAGCTGAACATGCTCGCGCTCGGTGATGACATGGCCAGTGGGCTCGGCGAGCGCGTTGCTCTTGTCCGCCTCATGGCGGCGCTGGGGGCGATTCTACTCTGCGGCGGCATCACCGCCGTATGTGGCCCCATCGCCTTTGTCGGCCTTGTCGTGCCGCATTTCTGCCGTCTGATAGTCGGCAGTGATTACCGCTGGGTGGTTCCGCTGTCGGCGCTGGCCGGGGCGCTGTTGCTGACGTCGGCCGATATCGCGGGCCGGCTGATCGCCCGCCCTGCCGAACTCGATGTCGGCATCATGACAGCGCTGGTTGGCGCCCCCGTCTTTCTCTGGATCGTACGTCGCCACAAGGTGAAATCACTGTGACTGCCTTTTCTTCTCGTCGCTCATCCCAACCTGTGGATGAGACGGCGCAGCATGTGATGCACGCATCGCTTGATGACCCTCACCGGCCCCACCTGAAGCCCCTACGCCCACGCGCCCGCTGCGGCCACCGGGATATGCGGGTACTGCGTAAATCTCGCCAGGATGCCAGAAGGCGCAAATCCTGGTGCCTGTTCGCGGTCCTGGTGACAGCCTTCAGCCTCACCTTGGTACAAGGCCAAAGCTTTATCTCCCCACTGACGGTACTGCGTGTGCTGTGGGGAGAGCCGGTCGCAGGTGCAAGCTTCATCGTGGGCGAGCTGCGTCTGCCTCGCGCGCTGGTCGCGGTGCTGGCAGGTGGCTGTTTTGGTCTGGGCGGAGCCGCCTTCCAGAGTCTACTGCGCAACCCGCTGGCGAGCCCGGACATCATCGGCATCAGTGCCGGTGCCAGCGCTGCTGCGGTCTTCGCCATCGTGATGCTGTCGCTGAGTGGCACTGCCGTGTCAGTGATCGCGGTACTGGCAGCGCTGGGCGTCGCGGGCTTGATCTACGCACTGTCATGGCGCAATGGCGTGGCCGGTGCACGCCTGATTCTGGTAGGCATCGGGCTGGGCGCCATGCTGCAGAGCATCACCGCCTATGTATTGACCCAGGCACCCAGCTGGTCACTTCAGGAGGCCCTGCGCTGGATGACGGGCAGTCTCAACAGCGTGACCATGAGCCAGGTGGTGCCGCTGGGTAGCGTGTTTGGCCTGCTGGGGGGCATCCTGTTGCTGCTGGGCCGGAATCTGGAAGTCCTGCGTATGGGCGATGATATGGCAGCCGGATTGGGTGTGCGGCTATCCATGACACGTCTGGGCATCATCATTTCCGCTGTCGGTCTGGTGGCCTGCGCAACTGCCATAGCTGGCCCGGTCGCCTTCGTGGCCTTCCTGAGCGGCCCTGTCGCGACACGACTGTTTCACCATCAGGGTTCCGTGCTGGTGCCAGCAGCGATGATCGGTGCACTCTTGATGCTGATCGCAGACTTCATCGGACAATTTCTACTCCCGGCCCGCTATCCAGTGGGCGTGGTGACAGGTGTGCTCGGTGCGCCCTTCCTGCTCTATCTCGTGATTCGTGAAAACCAGCGCGGAGCATCCTCATGACGCAGCCTTCTTCCTGCACTTCAGGCCTTGGCGTGACAGACCTCGCGGCTGGCTATGCCGAACGTCCGGTCCTTTCCGGTATCGATCTCGACATCGCGTCGGGCAAGACAACGGCCATCGTGGGGGCAAATGCCTGCGGCAAGTCAACATTGCTACGCACGCTCTCACGGCTACTGACACCCACCCGTGGCGAGGTGCTGCTGGACGGCAAGTCGATCCATCGCTTGCCGGCCCGGCAATTGGCACAGCGATTGGGCTTGCTTTCTCAATCACCGATCGCACCGGAAGGCATCACGGTGCTCGACCTCGTCAGTCGCGGGCGTCACCCCCATCAAAAGCTGTTCCAGCGCTGGCGTCATGAGGACGATAGCGCCGTGCTGGAAGCCCTCAACGCCACGGATACCGCCTCGTTGGCGGAGCGCCCGGTAGATGAGCTCTCCGGCGGGCAGCGCCAACGCGTCTGGATCGCCATGGCCCTCGCGCAACAGACCGACATCCTGTTGCTCGATGAGCCGACCACCTTTCTCGACATCAATCATCAGGTGGAAGTGCTTGACCTGTTGACAGATCTCAACCATGCCAAAGGCACGACCATCGTGATGGTGCTGCACGAACTGAACCTGGCGGCACGCTACGCCGACGAGCTGATCGCACTATCCGAGGGCCGCATCTACGCCCATGGCAGCGCTGAGACAGTCCTGACGCGCGAGATGGTGAAAGACGTTTTCGGCATGCAAAGTCACATCTCGCCCGACCCCGTCACCGGCAAGCCGATGATGACGCCACTAGGCAGGCATGGACTGACACCTCGAGCTCCCGCTCTGGGGTAAATCCAGCCATTCAATACGCAATGGATACGAAAACCCCGCGACCGGTGACCCGGTCGCGGGGTTTTTCATGCTGCCCGACTCGCCCGATCTACTTCTTGAGGCTGTCGATCAGCAGCTCAGCGACACCTTCGGAGGACATCGGATTCTGACCGGTGATGATCAGGCCATCCTGAATCGCGAAGGAGGTGAAATCGGCCTTCTTCTCATAGATGCCGCCTTTCTGCTGCAGGGCATCTTCGACCAGGAACGGCACGACACTGGTGAGACCGACGCTTTCTTCTTCGCCATTGGTGTAGCCGGTGACACGCACACCGTCCACGAAGGGAGTGCCATCCGGCTTGCGGGCGTTCAGCAGCACTGCCGGGGCGTGGCAGACGGAGCTGACCGGCTTGCCAGCCGCGTGGAACTGCTCGATCAGACGGATGGAGTCGGCGTCGTTGGTGAGATCCCACAGCGGACCGTGGCCGCCCGGGTAGAAGATAGCGTCGAAGTCTTCGACCTTCATGTCTGCCAGCACGGCGGTGGTGGCGAGGTCCTGCTGAGCTGCGGCGTCCTTGTCGAAGCGACGCGTGGCATCCGTCTGGAAATCCTCGCCTTGGCTTGCCGGATCCAGCGGCGGCTGACCGCCCTTGGGAGAGGCCAGCGTCACCTCGATGCCGGCGTCCTTCATGACGTAGTAGGGGGCCGCCAGCTCTTCGAGCCAGAAGCCCGTCTTCTTGCCCGTGTCACCCAGCGTATCGTGGGAGGTCACTACTACCAGAACCTTGCTCATGTTGCTCTCCTCTACGTGCGGGATAGCCCGCAATGGTCACTTCACGAAAGATGTCGGCGACGTGATGGTCACCACGTGATGGTCACTAAATGGTGCTCGCCCTGTGTTGAATCAAGGCTACTGCTCTCACCATCATCGGCATAATCGATAGCCCGGATAGCCACTATAATTGAGATAAATAGTGCGCATGTCGCTCAGCTCAAGATGGCCATGCTCATCCGCTGTAGCAGATCAGCTGTGAAAGGCCTGACTTGCCAGATCAGTAAGTTGGCATCAGATGCACTTCGCGGATATTGGCACGCGGCGAGGCGCTGATGGCGTAGAGCACGGCATCCGCCACATCCTGCGGGTCCAGCTTGTCCGGCTTGGGCTGGTCGAAGAAGGCGGTATTGACCATGCCCGGGGTGATGGTGGTGCAGCGGCCTTGCCACTCGGCCATTTCCATTGCCAGGTTCTGCCCGAAGCCGTAGGCGAACCACTTGCTGGAGCTGTAGATGGAGCCCGCATGGTTGGCGCGGCCGGCCACGGAACTGGTGAGGATGAAGTGACCTTTGCTCTCTCTCAAATGCGGCAGGGTCGCGTGGGCGGTCCACAGCAGCGCATTGATATTGATGTCGACGACTCGCTTCCACTCTTCGGGATCGCCATTCTCGGTGCCTGGCTGGCTGACGCCGGTGCCGGCATTGGCGAATGCCACATCCAGACGCCCATGATGAGCGACGGCCTGCTCGATGACCTTGGCGAGCTGATCGTAGTCCGTCGCATCGGCGGCAATCGCCAGCACCTTGTCGCTGCCCAGTTCATCGACCAGCGCATCGAGGCGCTCCTTGCGACGGGCGGTCGCGACGACCTTGTGCCCGGCCTTGACCAGTGTACGTGCGGTGGCCTCACCGATACCGCTGGAGGCACCGGTGATCAGCACGATCTTTTCCCCTTCGACTTGTGTCCGCTTCACATCATTCATGGCTCACTCCTGTGGGTCGCTTGGATCGCTCGACGTATTCTGATCACTCGTCATGCTGATCACTACCCTACCGCCTGAACTTGCCATCGTGATAATCGATAGTACGGATAGCTGCTATCATCCAGACAAATAGTGCTCACTCGCACGAGTGCAGCCGAGACACTCCGCCTGCTCTGGTAGTCATCATGAAGCTCAACTACGACCTCAACCTTCTGCGCACCTTCCATGCGCTGTATCTGGAGCAGAACGTCACCCGCGCCGGCGAGCGTCTGCACCTGAGTCAGCCCTCGGTGAGCGCGGCGCTTTCCAGGCTGCGCGAGCTGTTCAATGACCCGCTGTTCATCCGCGACCGCCAGCGCATGCGTCCTACCGAGAAGGCCGACCACCTGTTTCCGACCATCGAGGCGGCGCTGACCGACCTCGATGGCCTGATCAACAGCGAGCGGCACTTCGACCACACCACCGAAAGCCGTCATTTCGAGATCGCCGCCAACGACTACTTCGAGGTGCTGATCCTGCCGCAACTGGCGACGATCCTGCGTGAACAGGCGCCGGGCATCACCCTCCAGGTACGCCGCCTCTCGCAGGACATGAGCGAAGCCGGCGTGATGAGCGGCACGACGGACCTCGCCTTCGGCCGTCAGGTCGATCCGCCCGAGAATCTGGTGGTCAGGGAAGTGATCACGGAAGGCATCGACTGCCTGGTCGGCAACGGGCATCCGCTGCTGGAGCGTCTCGATAACGAGGGCCGCATGACAAAGGCGGACTTCGAGCAGCACGCCCATGTGCTGGTGCAACCCCACACCCGCCTGAAAAGCGGCATCTTCAAGCAGCTCGAGGGTCAGGGGCTCAAGCGTGAGGTGGCCCTGGCGGTCACCTACTTCATGGCCGTGCCCTCGCTGCTGGAGCGCTCGCCACTGATCGCGAGCCTGCCCACCGGGTTATGCCAGCACTTCTGCCGCCAGTTCGCCGTCACCCGTGTGGCACCGCCGGTCGCCTTCGCCTCCTTCCCCTTCCACCTGAGCTGGCATCGCCGCTATCAGAAGGACCCGGCGCATCGCTGGATCCGCGAGCAGATCATTGAATGCTGTCAGCGTCTGGCGGAGGGACAGCAGGTGCTGCGCTGATCCCTGAAGCCCTGAGCCCTGAGCCATGTGCCATGAGCACAGAAAATGAGCGCCCGGCTACGAAAACGGCCCCTCACCATCCAGTGAGGGGCCGTTCTTGTCATGCCACGGGATTCAACAGGCGAGCATCAGGCCTGTTTGGCCGCCAGGGCAGCACGATGGGCGTGCAGCTTCTGGTAGCTTTCGATCAGGCGCAGGTGGCGATCGAGCCCTTCCAGCTGCATGTTGGTCGGCTCCAGACCATGGAAGCGAACCTCGCCCTGCACGGAGCCCACCACGGCAGCCATGGTGTCTTCCCCGAACATGCGGCGGAAGTTGTAGAGGTAGTCCTCAAGCTCCAGCTCGTCATCCAGCGTGATCTCCAGCACCGCCTTCATGGCCTGATAATAGAGGCCGCGCACGACGGTATTGTCGTTGTACTGCAGGAACATCTCGACGCGATCCAGCGCGTCCTCGTGCTGACCCAGCGCGAGGTTGATCATCAGTTTCAGCTCGAGAATCGTCAGCTGGCCCCAGATGGTGTTCTCGTCGAACTCGATGCCGATCAGCGTCTTGATGTCCATGTGCTCATCAAGCTGGCTCTCTTCGAGACGCTCGCCCAGGTCCGCCAGCTGCTCATCATCGAGACGATGCAGATTGAGGATGTCCTCGCGGTAATCCAGCGCCATGTTGGTGTTGTCCCACACCAGGTCCTCGACCGGATAGACCTCGGAATAGCCCGGCACCAGGATACGGCACACCGGCGCGCCAAGATCCTCGTGCACCGCCATGTAGGCCTCCTTGCCGATCTCATCGAGGATGCCGAACAGGTTGGCGACTTCTTCTTCATTGCTGCCAGAGAAGTCCCACTCGACGAACTCGATGTCGGTCTTGGAGCTGAAGAAGCGCCAGGAGACCAGACCCGAGGAGTCGATGAAGTGCTCGACGAAGTTGTTCGGCTCGGACACGGCCAGCGAGTTGAAGGTCGGCGGCATGAAGTCGTTGAGCCCCTCGAAGCTGCGGCCCTGCATCAGCTCGGTCAGGCTGCGCTCGATGGCGACCTCAAAGCTCGGGTGCGCGCCGAAGGAGGCGAAGACACCGCCGGTCTTCGGGTTAATCAGCGTGACGCAGGCCACCGGGAACTGACCGCCCAGCGAGGCGTCCTTGACCAGAATCGGGAAGCCCTGGGCTTCCAGCGCCTCGATGCCTTCGACGATTTCCGGGTACTTGGCCAGCACCTCCTGCGGCACGTCCGGCAGGGTCAGTTCCTGCTCGAGAATCTCGCGCTTCACGGCACGCTCGAAGATCTCGGACAGACACTGCACCTGGGCTTCCGGCAGAGTATTGCCGGCGCTCATGCCGTTGCTGAGATACAGGTTCTCGATCAGGTTGGACGGGAAGTAGATCGTCTCACCGTCCGAACGGCGAGTGAACGGCAGGGACACGATGCCACGATCCGCACGCCCGGAATTGGTGTCGATCAGATTGGAGCCGCCCAGCTCGCCATCCGGATTGAAGATCTCCAGGCAGTAGTCATCCAGCACACCTTCCGGGATCTCGTCATTCGGGCCCGGCTGGAACCACTTCTCGTTCGGGTAGTGCACGAACTCGCTGTCAGCGATGGCTTCGCCGAAGAACTGGTCGTTGTAGAAGAAGTTGCAGCTCAGGCGCTCGATGAACTCGCCCAGTGCCGAGCACAGCGCGCTCTCCTTGGTCGAGCCCTTGCCGTTGGTGAAGCACATCGGTGAGGCGGCATCACGAATGTGCAGCGACCAGACGTGCGGCACGATGTTGCGCCAGGAGGCGATCTCGATCTTCATGCCGAGATCATTCAGAAGGCCCGTCATGTTGGCAATGGTCTGCTCCAGCGGCAGGTCCTTGCCTTCGATCCAGGTGCTCTGCCCTTCCGGCGGCTCCGCCATCAGCAATGCCTGGGCGTCCTCGTCGAGGTTGTCGACCGTCTCGATCTCGAAGCCCGGGCCGGTCTGGACGACCTTCTTCACCGTGCAACGCTCGATGGAACGCAGGATGCCCTGGCGGTCCTTGTCGGAGAGATCTTCCGGCAGCTCCACCTGGATCTTGAAGATCTGGTTGTAGCGATTCTCCGGGTCGACGATGTTGTTCTGGGACAGGCGGATGTTCTCGGTCGGGATGTCCCGCGCCACGCAGTACACCTTCACGAAGTACGCCGCGCACAGCGCCGACGACGCCAGGAAGTAGTCGAACGGGCTCGGCGCCGACCCATCACCCTTGTAGCGGATGGGCTGATCGGTGATGACCGTGAAGTCGTCGAATTTCGCCTCGAGCCTCAGGTTGTCGAGAAAGTTGACCTTGATTTCCATGAACGATGCACCGCTGTGAAGAGTGTGGGCGCCAGCACGCCAGTCTGACGGCTACGCGATGGCCGCCATTATCCAGATTTTGGGGGCCTGCGTCGCGGGTGAGGCGAAAAGCGAAAACGCCGTGACTTCCTTGACGGTAGGGAGATTGTCACCTATTGGTTAATTTATACGCATAAATACAATAATTGATGCTTTGCCATGCTCGGTTCCCTGCCATCGACACGACAGGTCACAACCCGCCCCACCAACCACAATAAAGGGGAATGCAATGAGAAAGCGCTTCACGACCCGCAAGGTCGCCATCTACGGCAGCATGCTGCTGGGATTCTTGATGCTCGAGAGTCCATTGATGCTGATGGCCAACAAGATCCAGCCCATGGTGATGGGAGTTCCGTTCTTCCTCGTCTGGAACCTGGTGTGGTGGGGCTTCCTCACCGCCGTGTTCCTGTATGCCTACCTGACCAACTGGGGTAGCGCCAGAGCCCCTTCCACCGGCGGCAAGCGCTGAGGATCTCACCATGACTGGAAGCATCTTGATCATCGCGGCCTTCATGATCATTCCCTTGATCGTCGGGCTCGTCTCAGCCCGCAAGTCCCAGACGACGAGCGAAGACTTCTTCGTTCAGGGGCGGGCCATGGGCAGCATTGCCGTGTTCTTCACGGTGGCGGCCACCTGGTGGAGCGCCTTTGCCTTCCTGGGATCGAATGCCACCTTCTACACCAGTGGCCCGATCTATCTCACCGCGCTTGCGTGGAACCTGCTCTTCGGCTTCATGTACTACTGGGTGGGCAAGCGCGTCTGGTATCTCGGCAAGCGCTTTGACTACCTGACGCCGTCAGACCTGATGGGCGATTTCTACAACAGTGAAGCACTCAGAGTCCTCGTTGCCGTCATCACGCTGATCTTTACCGTGCCATATCTGCAGATCCAGCTGACAGGCGGCGCCTACCTGATCGAGGTCGCCTCCGGTGGCGTCGTGCCCTTCTGGCTGGCCGCACTGCTGTTCTACTTCATCATCATCGTCTATGTGTGGGTCGGCGGAATTCGCGCCATCGCCTGGACAGATGTGATCTACGGGGCGCTGCTGTTCTTCGGCATGATGTATGCGGGCTACTACATCGCCGGCCAGGCAGGTGGTCCGACCAGCATGTTCGCTCAGCTCGCCAGCGACTCGCCCGCGCATCTGACGCTGCCGGGGCCGAATGGCAACATGGGCTACTCCATGTGGTTCTCGCTGTTCGTGATCGTGGCCATCGGCGCCTTCATGGGTCCCCAGATCTGGCTGCGCATGTATTCGGTGAAAAGCGGCAAGCTGTTCGGCTTGATGCCCTTCCTGCTGGGGCTCGCCGCCTTCGCCTATTTCGGCTCGGTACTCACGGGGTATACCGGTGTACTGCTGGAGCCTGGCCTGGAGAACGCTGACCAGATCCTGCCCGTCATGCTGATGAACTATGCGCCCTACCTGCTGGCATCGTTGATCATGGCGGCTGGCGCGGCAGCGGCGATGTCCACCGCCAACTCCCAGATCCATGCGGTATCGACCGTCGTCACCATGGATATCTACAAGCGCTACGTGAACCCGCAAGCGGATCAGAAGCGCATCGTCCACATCGGGCGACTGTCTCTGGTCGGCTTCTCTCTGGCGGCCTACATCCTGGCACTGACCGTTCCGGGGCTGCTCGTCACCATCGGGATCGCGGCACTGGCGGGCACCGCTCAGCTGATAGTGCCGACACTGGGTGCCATCACCTGGCGCAAGGCACACCCGCAAGCGGCCTACTGGGGCCTGATTCTGGGTATCGTGACCGTCCTCTGGCTGTCCTACGGCGCCAGTGTCAGCAACCCGCTTGGCCTGCATGCCGGCATCTGGGGCCTGATCCTCAATGCGTCAGCCTTCGTCATCATCAGCCTCGCCTTGCAGCGCAAGGATGCCGATGTGGTGGAACGCTTCGCGCAGGCGCGTCGGGATTACACCGCGGAATATCACCCGGAGCAGCTGGAAGATGATGTGGCTCCCTCACCTCAGGTGATCGAAGCCCGCTGACCAGCGACAAGGGCCTGCATTGCGCAGGCCCTTTTCATTGCCGAGCACATCTCACGTGCCAAGAACGTCCCCGTGCGAGTACTTGATTGCAGTACCTGATAGCCGGTACTTGATAGCCAATGGACAGGATCTGACATGACCCCAGCCTCTCTTCCCACGCAATTATCTGAATTGACCGCCACTGACGCCCTGACGCTATTTCGCCAGGGCGAGCTATCCCCTGTCGAGCTGACCCGGGATTGTCTGGAACGTATCGACACGCTCAACCCCAAGGTCAATGCCTTCGTGCACATCGCCCATGATGGGGCAATGAAGGCGGCGAAAGGCGCCGAAGCCCGCTGGATGAACGGCTCGCCCTGCGGCCCGCTGGACGGTGTACCGACAACACTCAAGGACCTGACGCTGTCCCGGGGCATGCCGACCCGGTACGGCTCCGCCACCACATCACCCGACGGGGGGAGTGACGTCGATTCCCCCGTCGCCGCGAGCCTGCGCAAGGCAGGCGCCGTCTTTCTCGGCAAGACAACCTCACCGGAGTACGGCTGGAAGGGAGTGACGGACAACCCGCTGCACGGCGTGACGCGCAACCCCTGGAATACCGCGCTGACGTCGGGTGGATCCTCAGGCGGGGCTGGAGCAGCAGCCGCACTGAACCTGGGCATGCTCCATCAAGGAAGTGACGCGGGCGGTTCGATCCGCATTCCCTGCAGCTTTACCGGCACCTTCGGCCTGAAACCCACGTTTGGCTGGATTCCCCAGTGGCCGACCAGTGCCATGTCGACACTCTCACACCTGGGACCGATGACGCGGACGGCGTCCGATAGCGCCCTGATGCTTGCCAGCATGGCAAGACCGGATGCCCGAGACGGATTGCTCGGCAACCCGCATGGCATTGATTGGAATGCGCCACTCCCATTGTCTCTTGAAGGATGGAAAATCGCTTACAGCCCGACGCTTGGGTATGTCGACGTTGCACAGGACATACGCCTGCGAGTGGACGAAGCGGTCGCTCTACTCTCGAGACTGGGCGCTGACGTCATCGAGATAGACCCCGGGTTTGCCTGTCCCCTCGATACCTTCAATACCTTGTGGTTCGCGGGTGCCACCCAGGTGGTCGAAAAGATGACCGACAGCCAGCGAGATCAAATGGACCCGGGCTTGCTGGATATTGCAGAGCGAGGCAGCAACATTTCCTTGTCGCAATATCTGGCGGCAAGACGAGAGCGGACTGCACTTTGCGCACACATGCAATCCTTCCACGAGCAATGGGATTTGCTTGTTACCCCCACCCTGCCCATTTCACCCTTTGCCGCTGGGCACAATGTCCCACCCGGCGAGAAATACACTGACTGGATGCACTGGACGCCGTTCAGCTACCCCTTCAACCTGACCCAACAACCCGCGGCATCACTCCCCTGCGGATTGGATGACAATGGGCTGCCTGTCGGACTGCATCTGGTGGGAGGAAAATTCCAGGACATGAAAGTGATGCATGCGGCCATGTTGTTGGAGGAGATGCTTCCTGGCCTTGTCTATCCCAGGCCCTAGCAATGGAACCGTCAGAAGAGATACGAAGCACAAAAAAGGGGGTATCCGGATTATCTGGTTGGTATGCGAGAGCGAAAGGTGGCCGACAAACTCAACCCACAACGGATTAGCTGGTTGATGGCTCGCTGAGTACGCTCACTTGCTAGAGAGCAGATACTTCACCAAACAGGCGATGCCCAGGACCAGTAGCAATAGTAGGGCAATTCCGATCACTGGCATTATCCAGCCCATCGCCCCCATCATCCCGCAATCTGGTAGTGTCGTGTTCATCGTGACAGGGCTCCCTGTGGTGTCCATGCCCAAAACCCGTGGTGCCGCCGCCCAGTGGCACCACGGTCGCGCTCATATCGTTCACCCGGCACAGCAGGACAACTGCGTCACATCCTTGGTGAAAGTCTGGGCACAGAGCTTGAGCCCTTCCACCATGGTCAGGTAGGGAAACAGCTCATTGGCGATGTCGTGTACGGTCATGCGTGCGCGTAGCGCCATCACCGCCGTCTGGATCAGCTCACCGGCTTCCCCCGCCACCGCCTGCACCCCCAGCAACCGGCCCGAGTCGCGTTCGGCCACCAGCTTGATGAAACCACCGGTGTCGAAATTCACCAGCGCACGCGGCACGTTTTCCAGGTCCAGCTCACGGGTATCGACGCTGAAGCCTTGCTCGATGGCCTCGGCTTCCGTCAGGCCGACGGTGGCCACCTGGGGGTCGGTGAAGATCACCGCCGGCATGGCGCTCAGGTCCAGGGTGGCTTCGCCCCCGGTCATGTTGACGGCAGCCCGGCTGCCCCCGGCGGCGGCGACATAGACGAACTCCGGCTGATCGGTGCAGTCACCGGCGGCATAGAGCCCCGGCACCGTGGTGTGCAGATGCTCATCGACCAGAATAGCCCCATGTGCGGTTTCCACGCCGAGGCTCGCCAGGTTCAGGGCCTCGGTATTGGGTGTCCGTCCGGTGGCCACCAGCAGTTGATCCGCCCGCAAGGTGCCGGCGTTGGTGTCGACAATGAATTCATTGTCGGTGTAGTCCACACGGCTCGCCTGGGTCTGCTTGAGGACCTCGATGCCCTCGCGGCGAAACGCCGCCTCCACCGCATCCCCTACCGCCGGGTCTTCCTGGGAGAGCAGGCGGCTGCGGGCCAGCACCGTGACCCGGCTGCCCAGCCTGGCGAAGGCCTGGGCCAGTTCCAGGGCCACCACCGAGGCGCCGATCACAATCAGCCGCTCGGGAAGAGTGTCCAGGGCCAGAGCACTGGTAGAGGTCAGGTAGGGGGTGTCGGCAAGACCCGGGATCGGCGGTACTGCCGGTCGGGCGCCAGTACCGATGAAGGCGCGGTCGAAGTGGACGACCTGCTCGCCGCCCTCGTTCAGCTTGACCATCAGGCTATGGGCATCGATAAACCGGGCCTCGCCGTGCAGGACAGTGATGGCCGGGTGGTCGCGCAGAATCCCCTCGTACTTGGCGTCACGCAGTTCCTCGACACGTCGCTGCTGCTGCTCGAGCAGCTTGGCCCGATCCACCACCGGCGCCTGGGCGCTCAGGCCTGCATCGAAGGGACTTTCCGTACGCAAGTGGGCAATATGGGCCGCGCGAATCATGATCTTCGAAGGCACACAGCCTGTATTGACACAGGTACCGCCGACGGTGCCGCGTTCGATCAGGGTGATCCGGGCGCCGCGCTCGGCGGCCTTCAGGGCCGCCGCCATGGCGGCGCCGCCGCTGCCGATCACCGCGATGTGCGGGGCGTCTTCATCACGGCCCTTGGACACCGATGCGCCTGCCGGGGAAGTGGGCCCACTGTTGGCCAGTCGAGCTTGGTAGCCAAGTCGGGTCACGGCAAACGTCAACGCCGAGGCCGGTGTCCCCGGATCAACGGCTACCGATGCCGTCCTCTGAGGATAGGATACCTCCACCGACTGCACGCCGGGCAGCTTCTCCAAGGCTTCCCTGACATGATCCGCACAGCGGTCACAGGTCATGCCGCTCACGTTGAGTTCAATCATCACGTTTCTCCGAGTCTTCATTAGTAAAGCCGGCATCCTGCTTCCGCTTGTGGTATCGCGCGTAGAGAGGTAAGCCGATGACGATGGCCAGGACGGCAAACAGCAGGTAATCGAGATAGCCTGCCAACGCGGCCAGGCCCGCCGTACCGAATAGCACCAGGGCGATTGGCCCGGCGCAACACAGCACCATCAACCCGGTGCCAAGCACGACGCTTATAAATTTCTGCGAATCTTTCACGCTTATTCCTTCACCGTGACGGACAAGCTCGTAAACAACTCACCCGATGACCGCGATGTGCAGCTGCTTGATGTCACTCAGGGGGCGTATTCCTTGATTTGATAGAGCCGTTGTCACAACAGGCGTCGAACTGCTTCTTACGCCAAATCGCATAAATGGTCAGGCCGATGAAGAAGGCCAGGGCCGGCAATAACACAACGTCGAGATAGCCCGTCAGCGCCGCCAGGCCCACCGTGCCAAGCAGGATCACCAGGATCGGCGTAAAGCAGCACAATGCCACCAGGACGGTGCCGATCACGCTCACGTGCAGCAGGGTCTTGGGATTCTTCATGATCACTCTCGATCCGCTTGCGAGGATGTCGGGGTTGATGGATACCCAGCGTTGGTGGTGGCCTCGGTCAATGCCTCCACCGACGTTCGGGCGTCGTCAAAGGTGACCACGGCCTCGAGATCCGCGTAGCTCACGTCGACTTGCGAGACGCCGTCCACCTTGTTGAGGGCGGCCTTGACGGTGATCGGGCAGGCGGCACAGGTCATGCCCGGCACCGACAGCTTCACGGTCTGCAAGGCCGCTAAGGCGGGCGTGCTGAGCAGGGCGAGTAGCGCGATGAAGGCGAAACGAGCTTTCATGGTAGATCTCCTTTTAATAGAACAAGGGCAAGACGTAGGGGAATACCAGGGCGATTAGCACCAGCAGCGATACGAGCCAGAAGATCGCCTTGTAGCCCGTCCTGACCCGTGGCACGGCACACACCTCTCCCGGCTGGCACTTTTCCACTGGCCGAAAGACGCGACGCCAGGCGAAGAACATCGCCACCAGCGCGACGCCGATAAAGAGCGGGCGATAGGGCTCCAGCGACGCCAGATTGCTGATCCAGGCGCCGGAAACGCCCAGCGTGATCAGAACCAGCGGGCCGAGGCAACACGCCGAGGCCAGGAGGGCCGCGACTCCTCCGGCGGCCAGGGGCCCTCGCCCCGTTTTAGGTGTCCGCATTGACGATTCTCCTTTCGGGATGGGGGGAGCTACGATAAGGTTACTTCCGTAGCTTGGTACGGAGTCAAGCATCATGAAGAGACATGCAGATAAAGTGGCGGACACCATGACCATTGGCGGCCTGGCCAAGGCGGCCGGCGTCAATGTCGAGACAATCCGCTATTACCAGCGACGAGGGCTATTATCGGAGCCCGAACGACCTCCCGGAGGTATTCGACGCTATAGTGCCGCCGATATCGACAGGTTGACGTTCGTGAAAACGGCGCAGCAGCTGGGCTTTAGTCTGGATGAGATCAGTGACCTACTTCGGCTGGAAGATGGCGCCCACTGTCAAGAAGCCAGTGCTCTCGCAGAGCACAAGTTAGGGGACGTTCGCGAGAAGATCGACAGGCTTGAAAGAATTGAGAAGGTGCTGAGCGAAATGGTCGACCGATGCCATGCACAACAAGGCAATATCACTTGCCCGCTAATTGCGTCATTGCATGAAGGGCTCAGAGAAGCAGAAGACCCAAGGGAGTAAATCACCTTCAGTTCGTAGAAAACAACGCGGTCAAAGAGTCGCAATCATCTATGGACCATGTCGACAAGGAAAGTTTGCATGACCAGCTTGCCTGACAACATCCTGCACCTTCCCGAGTACCACGTCCTAGCCACCAAGATGGAAGAGCATGATCTCCACTACCAGGTCGAAGCTCCTGAGCCTCTAGCTTGCGAGGAATGCGGCGTTGAGAGTGGGTTTGTCAGGTTCGGCAAGCGCGATGTGGCCTATCGCGACCTACCCATCCACGGAAGGCGGGTCACCCTCTGGGTGGTCCGTCGCCGCTACACCTGCCGGGCGTGTGGAAGGACGTTCCGGCCAGCTCTTCCGGAAATGGTAGACGATCACCGCATGACGCGGAGGCTTTACAACCACGTCGAGAAGGAAGCCTTCAATCACCCCTACGCCTACGTGGCTGATACCACGGGCCTCGACGAGAAGACTGTCCGCGAGATATTCAAGAAGAAGGCTGAGTTCCTGGCAGCCTGGCATCGCTTCGAGACACCCCGCTGCCTGGGGATCGACGAGCTGTACCTGAACCGCCGCTACCGCTGCATCCTGACCAACCTGGAGGAGCGTACCCTACTGGACCTGCTGCCCGGTCGCCAGCAGGACGCGGTGACGAGGCGCCTCATGAGCATGACCGAGCGCCACCAGGTCGAGATCGTCAGCATGGATATGTGGAAACCCTACCGCCGTGCTGTCCAGGCGGTGCTGCCGCAGGCTCGCATTGTGGTCGATAAGTTCCACGTCGTGCGAATGGCCAACGAGGCCTTGGAAAAGGTCCGCAAGGGGCTCAGGAAAAAGCTGACGTCCAACCAGCGCCGAACCCTCAAGGGTGACCGGAAGATCCTGCTGAAGCGCGCTCACGATGTCTCAGATCGCGAACGGCTCATCATGGAGACCTGGACAGGGGCATTCCCCCAGCTCTTGGCGGCCTACGAGCACAAGGAGCGGTTCTTCCACATCTGGGACGCCACAACCCGGCGTGACGCCGAGAAGGCGCTGACTGCCTGGATTGACGACATCCCACAGGGGCAAAAGGAGGTCTGGAAAGATCTCGTCAGTGCTATCAGTGGCTGGCATGAGGAGATGCTGACCTACTTCGAGACCGACATCCCGATCACCAACGCCTTCACGGAGTCAATCAACCGGCTGGCCAAGGATAAGAACCGCGATGGCCGTGGCTACTCATTCGAGGTGATGCGGGCCCGGATGCTCTACACCACCAAGCACAAGAAGAAGGTGCCGCAGACCAAGGAATCCCCCTTCCTGGGCAAGGCCACCATGACCTACAGCATGGGTCTTCCCGAGCCTGAGAAAAACTACGGCGTCGATCTATCAACCTTCTGGAAGAGTTAAGGGTTCGAAGGAGCAAGGGGCTCCATCTACCACTTAATCCGGATACCCGCCTTAACTAGTCAGGAACTTAGCCATCCATGCGCTTCCTCAAAACCTTACCTCAGCGAGACAACGGGCAGCCCGGCTTACCCGGGCTGCCAAAGGATTCCGCTAGTTATTTAGGCTGTCGCACAACACGCAGATACGGTGTCTTCTCGTCCCAGCCTTCGGGAAAGCGCTCTTTGGCTTCATCACTCGATAGTGAAGGGGAGATAATGACGTCCTCACCGCTCTGCCAATCCACGGGGGTCGCCACCTTGTGCGTGTCGGTCAGCTGAAGCGAGTCGATAACCCGTAGGATCTCGTCGACGTTGCGCCCGGTACTCGGCGGATAGGTCAGCATCAGGCGTATCTTCTTGCTGGGGTCGATGATGAAAACGGTGCGTACCGTCACCTTGGGATCGGCTTTGGGATGAATCATCCCGTACAGCTCAGCGACCACCTGATCGTCGTCGGCCAGCAACGGGTAGTTCAGCGCCGCACCCTGGGTGGTCTCGATATCCTTGGCCCAGCCGGTATGCGAATCCAGCGGATCGACGGACACACCGATCAGCTTGGCGCCACGCTTGTCGAACTCACTTTTGCGCTTGGCAAACGCGCCAAGCTCTGTCGTGCAGACAGGCGTATAGTCGGCCGGGTGAGAAAATAGCACGGCCCAGCTATCACCAAGCCATTCGTGGAAGCTGACGGTGCCTTCCGTTGATTCGACCGTGAAATCGGGGGCTGTCTCTCCAAGTTGCAATGCCATCACGCTATCCTCAGGTTAGATATTTGGAAGATGCAGCTTAAACGCTAATCCTTATACCCACCATAAGGTCAAGCCTCTTTTGAAAAGGCTACAGCCCAGCAGTCTGGCGTGTAGCTAATCAAACGATGTGCTTGCCTTAGGGCCAGATTAGGGTTTTAGAATCAAGGGCTGGACTCAGCCGGCCGACTCATGGCCCTCACTACCTCAGGAAGCGATAGCCCTTGGAATCTCTCTCTTCTATCGGTCTGATTGGCGCGTTTGCAGGTGGCTTGATCTCCTTCTTCTCGCCCTGCACGTTGCCGCTCTTGCCGGGCTACCTTTCCGTCGTCACGGGCGGCAGCGTCAACAAACGGGACAAGAAAATCGAGGCGCTGATACTGAGCGTTTTCTTTGTGACTGGCTTCACACTGGTATTCATCATCCTGGGGCTCGGTGCCAGCTCACTCAGTCAGCTCCTGCGAGGCTACCGTCAGGAGCTCAACTGGATCACAGGCTCGGTGGTCATCCTGCTAGGGGTCTTCATGACCGGCCTGTTCAACGTCCCGATCTTTCAGCGTACCTTACAATTCAATCCTCGTTTTCAGGGCGGATCGCCGCTGTCGGCCACGGCCTTCGGCGTATCGTTCGCCATTGGCTGGACGCCCTGTATCGGCCCCATCCTCGGTGCGATTCTGATGGCTACCTCCAATGCCGCCAGTGCACAGCATGGAATGATCTATCTGAGCGTGTACTCCGCCGGGTTGGCGTTGCCCTTTCTGGCGAGTACGCTCTGCGTCAACAGCCTCAGCCGCCATAGCAAAAAGCTTGGCAGGTGGAGCGCCTACACCCGGCCGGTCGCCGGTATAATCCTGATTCTCATGGGCATCGCCATCGTCTCGGGCACCATGACACGGCTCTCCAGCTTCATGATCGGCCTGTTTCCCTCCCTGGCGACGCTGGGATAAGCGGGAATAGCGAAGCATGGCGGAAGCGAAACGTCTGACAGGGCGATACTGCGGTTGCAGCAGTAACCCAAGCTCGCATGCCGAGAAGCGCAATGAGTCGCCGCGACCAACACACCATGCATTCACAATGTCGCTGCAAGGTCCGGCGTGTCTCTGCTCAGCGCTTATTGCCTGAGCCAGCCCTACATAGTTGTTGTTTGCTCTCCTCGCTGATACCCGCCAGGATGCCGCAGGCACTGATTTCTCGTCCATCATTGCAACTCGCCCTCAGGGCAACGAGCTGTTTCTCAAGCGTCTGCAGTGCGGTTATCTGCGACCGCACATGAGAGATGTGGTCATCGAGCATGGCGTTGACGGCGGTACAAGGCTGGTGAGGGCCGTCCTGATAGCTCTGTAGCTCGCGAATCTCTGCCAGTGACAGGTCCAGGATTCGGCAGCGACGGATAAAGGCAAGCTGCTCGATATGCCGCTTCGTGTAGATACGGTAACCATTCTCCTGCCGGTCTGGCAATGGCAACAGGCCCCGCTGCTCGTAGAAGCGGATCGTCTGGGGGTCGACACCCGCTATCTGTGCTAACTGACCAATGCGCATCAGGCTTTCTCCTCAACGAATCATCTGTCCCATTGACCTTATGGTGGCTATATGGTTTTTAATACTAGCAATCTATGTTGGTTAACTGGAGCCGTATCGTGAGTAAATCCTGTGATGGCCCATGTGGCTGCGATGCAACGCCTGCAGCGGATACCGATATGCCGGTCTCTTCCGAAGCGTCAGGGGAATGGGTCAGCGTGTATGCCGTGCCGAAGATGGATTGCCCCTCAGAAGAACGGATGATCCGCTTGGCGCTGAACGGCTTTGATGAGATTCGAACGCTGTCCTTCGACTTGTCGAACCGTCGGTTGGAGGTCGTGCATGACGGCGAGGCTGAGCCCATTACCGCGAAACTAGCGACCTTGGGGCTAGGCGCCTCTCTTCAGGAAACCGTCATTGCCGACCCAGAGACAATCAGGGCCGCTGAGAGCTCGGCGGCTTCTGCCGCGCAAGAGTCCGGCACCCTGCGTTGGTTACTCGGTATCAATGCCGTCCTGTTCGTGGTGGAAATGACGACCGGCCTGATCGCGCACTCCACCGGCCTGATTGGAGAATCCCTGGACAATTTTGCCGATGCGGCCGTGTACGGGCTCGCCCTGTATGCCGTAGGGCACAGTGCGAAGATGCAGGTGCGTGCCGCGCATCTGGCAGGGGTACTGCAACTGATTTTGGCTATCGGCGTACTCGTCGAGGTGGTGCGACGCTTTGTTTTCGGTAGTGAGCCTGAATCGCTGATGATGATGGCGATTGCATTCGTCGCACTGATTGCCAATACCACCTGCCTGCTGATGATATCCAAGCATCGCGAGGGCGGTGCGCATATGAAGGCAAGCTGGATATTCTCGGCCAACGACGTGGTGATCAACATGGGCGTCATCGCCGCAGGCGCCCTGGTGGCGTGGACCGGATCCAATTATCCGGATCTGATTATCGGCAGCATCGCGGGGGTCATTGTGCTCAACGGTGCCAGGCGCATTCTGGCGCTCAAGGCGTGAAGCTGCGCAGCGCGTAGCTATCGCGATTAGAATTCTCGATCGAAGCGACTTTACGATCGATGCGCTAGGCCTGAACGCCGACGAGTAGCGCGAGGTCCGGAGCCAGGAAGATGATGGATAGTATCTGGCTGGTACTCGGCCTGGCGCTGCTTCCCGCGTTGGGAAACTTCAGTGGTGGGCTCGCTGCGGAGGCCTCCCGAACTACCGGGCGCCGTCTCAATTACGCCCTTCATGGCGCCGCCGGCCTCGTTATTGCGGTAGTGGCGGTGGAAATCATGCCACGCGTGCTGGAGGGCCTTTCAGCCTGGGTAATCGCCCTCGCTTTCGCGCTGGGTGGCATTGCTTACGTAGGCATCGAGAAGCTCGTTGAGAGTCTCCAGAAGCGGCAAGGTCAGCAGGGAGAAGGCGGTCAGACGAGTGTCTGGATGATCTATATCGCCGTGTCCATCGACCTGTTCAGCGATGGCCTCCTGATCGGGGCGGGGTCGGCGGTCTCACCGTCGGTCGCGATAATCCTGGCGGCGGGTCAGGTGCTCGCGGATGGCCCTGAGGGGTTCGCGATGATCGCCAACATGAAAGACAAAGGGATTCCCCGCAGCAAGCGCTTGCTGATCTCTGCCTCCTTAGCGGTTCCCGTACTCTCGGCAGCCGTCTTTGCTTACTTCGTACTCAGGAACCAGCCGGAGGCATTTAAGCTAGCGGCACTGACGTTCACGGCAGGCCTTCTCACGGTCGCTGCCATCGAAGATATGGTCTCCGAGGCTCACGAGAGCGGTGACGATACGCACATCTCACCGCTGGCTTTCATAGGCGGCTTCGTCCTGTTCGTTCTGGTATCAGCGGGCTTGGAAGGGGTGGTATCGCAAAGCTAACGTACTGCTCCCCAACACAGCCACTGTCGTGCTGGCCGAATACGAAGCAGCTCCCAGCTTACGGCGCACCTAGTCGAGTCCAGAAACATTCACTTTGCCACCCTGGCCAGCCGGCCGAATGAATTGACGCAGCTTGATTAAGCGGAGCAAGAAAGCATGAGCCACAGGGTTGATCCTGGATTCGGAGGCGAGAATGGCGGGTGATAAATACGCGCTACCCTCTGGCCTATACATTGGCGTGCGCCACAAGTCGCTTCTAACAGGGGTGATGGCCCTGCTTGCCGGAGGCGCCATGCCGCTTGCCTTTGCCCCTGTGGGCTGGGCATGGCTGGCGGTAATTGCTCTGGCAGCATTTTTTGCCCTGACCTCGCAGCCCTCAAGACGTCAAGCTCTATGGTCGGCCTACCTCTTTGGCCTTGGTTACTTCGGCGTAGGAATCTCCTGGGTCTTTATCAGCATCAGCCAGTACGGCAATGGCCCCGTGGTGGCGGTGTTAGCCACGGCGGCCTTTGTCTCGCTGCTCGCCCTCTTTCCATGGGGCGTCGTGTATCTCGTGCGCCGCCTGCGCCCTGAGATGGACGCAATGACGCTCTGGCTAGGACTACCGGCGGCATGGGTGCTGAGTGAATGGATGCGCACCTGGTTCTTGACCGGCTTTCCCTGGCTCTTCATTGGCTACAGCCAAACCGACACCACATTTGCCACCATCGCCCCCGTCTTTGGCGTACTTGGCGTGAGTTTTCTGGTGGCGCTGCTCGCTGGCGGGCTTGCCTGGGTTATCCTGGGGCCAAGCCTGCGCCGTGCTGCGGTAGTCGGTGCCGTGTTAGTCGCTACCCTCGCCGGCTTGCAACTGCTGGATCGTGAATGGACGCAGCCAGCCGCTGACCCAATCGATGTCGTCCTATTGCAAGGAAACATCGCGCAAGACAAGAAATGGGACCCGAGCTACCGGGACATCACACTTGAGCGCTATCAGGCGCTTACCGCGCAGCATCTCGGGGCCGACATCGTGATCTGGCCAGAAGCGGCAATCCCGATGTGGCATGACCAGGCCAAAGAGTATCTTGCTGAGCTTGAGGCGTTAGCCGATCAGGCAGGCACATCGTTAATGATTGGCGTCCCGGTACGCGAGGCGGAGGGCCGTACCTACAACGCCGTGGTAAGCCTCTCCGATCCCTCAGGCTTCTACTACAAACGCCACCTGGTGCCCTTCGGTGAATATGTTCCGTTTCGGGATCTTTTGGGGTCGGCCCTCGACGTGCTCGGGGCGCCCATGTCCGACTTCACACCGGGACGGGAAGCGCACGTCCTGAATGCAGCAGGGGTGCCCGTAGGGGCACTCATCTGCTACGAGGCGGTCTTTGGTGCCGAAGTCACTGAGCTTCTGCCCGAAGCGCAGTTACTGGTGAATGTCAGCAACGATGCCTGGTTCGGCAGCTCGCTCGGCCCCCTCCAGCATTTCCAGATGGCACGCATGCGTGCCATCGAAACCGGACGTGACCTTCTTCGAGCCACGAACACCGGTATCACAGCAGCCATCAATCATGAGGGCAAAGTGCTCAAGCGTGCTCCGCAGTTCGAAGTGGCCACCCTCAGCGCCGAAGTGACACCGCGAACTGGCGCGTCCCCTTATGTGCGCTGGCGGGATTGGCCTGTCCTTGGCCTGACCGCACTCGGACTCGGCCTGCTCCTGCTCCGTCGAATTCGTCGGCATCATCGGTTGGGTACATGACGCTTGTTATTTAGCAGCGAGCAAATTCTAGATTGGGTCAGGAGGAAGGGGATATGTCTACTTATGGCAGTCGGCTCGCAGAGAAAGCCCACGAGCCGGGAAAGGCGATGCGCTGGCTGTGGCTCTCGCTCCTGTTACTGTTTGTCGATCAGGCGAGCAAGTACCTTGCCAGCACCATGCTAGCGCATGGTGAAAGCGTGCCTGCCGCACCCTTCTTCAATTGGGTCCACCGCCACAATACGGGGGCGGCCTTCAGCTTTCTCGCGGATGTCGGCGGTTGGCAGCAGCCGCTTTTCATCGGACTGGCCCTGGTTATCTCGATATTACTGGTGTACTGGCTTTGGCGTTCACCACGCGTACTGAGTTATCGGCTCGCCCTCAGTGCGATCCTCGGCGGCGCGTTGGGCAATGTCGCAGATCGCTTGCGGTTAGGCTACGTAGAGGATTTTCTCGATTTTCACTATGCCCAGTGGCACTGGCCATCGTTCAACCTAGCGGACGTATGGATCTTCCTCGGTGTCGCCCTCTTTATTTGGGCGGAAATACGACATCAACCAGGCAGCCGCCGCCGCTGAATCGCCTAGCGTCTTCGCTATCGCATGCTTGACTTCCGGAATAGGCGCGTCCTGGGCCTTGATAAGGCGGCACGCCTTCATGAGCCAGCTGTACGTTCCTGATGCACGACTGCTGCCAAGGGCTCTGCTGCATCCTAACCAATCTGGAAGAGCGCACCCTGCTGGACCTGCTACCCGGTCGTCAGCAAGAGAGGGTGACAAGACGCCTCATGAGCATGGCCAACCGCCACCAGGTCGAGATCGTCAGCATGGACATGTGGAAGCCCTACCGCCGCGCCTTCCAGACGGTGCTGCCACAGGCCCGTATCGTGGTCGATAAGTTCCACGTCGTGCGCATGGCCAACGAGGCCTTAGAGAAGATCCGCAAAGGCCTAAGGAAGGAGTTGAAGCCCAATCAGCGCCGGACCCTCAAAGGTGACCGGAAAATCCTGCTGAAGCGCGCTCACGACGTTTCAGACCGCGAACGGCTCATCATGGAGACCTGGACAGGAGCATTCCCCCCAGCTCTTGGCGGCTTACGAGCACAAGGAGCGCTTCTACCATATCTGGGACTGTACCAATCGGCGTGGTGCCGAACAGGCTCTCGCCACCTGGATTGACAACATCCCTCAGGGGCAGAAGGAGGTTTGGAAGGATCTCGTCAGCGCCGTCAGTGGCTGGCGTGAAGAGATGCTGACCTACTTTGAGACCGACATCCCGATCACCAACGCTTTCACGTAGTCGATAAACCGCCTAGCCAAGGACAAAAACCGTGATGGCCGGGGCTATTCGTTCGAGGTAATGCGAGCCCGGATGCTCTATACCACCAAGCACAAGAAGAAGGCGCCACAAGTCAAGGAATCCCCGTTTCTGGGCAGAGCCACCATGACCTACAACATGGGACTCCCCGAGCCTGAGAAGAACTTCGGTGTCGATCTATCAACCTTCTGGAAGGACTAAGGGTTGGATGGGGCTGGAAGGCCCATCAACCACTTAATCCGGATACCCAAAAAAGGCACTGTCATCGACAGTGCCTTTTTTGCAACCATTTCTCTATTCTTTGTAGCTTGGCACAATAATAGAACTTGAATGCATAGTTCAGCTTCATTGATACTTGCAGCATGCACTAGCTCAGACTTTATAGCTCCGAAAAAATAAAGCAATATAGCCTGATAACAAAGAACAATCTAGCTGCAGTTACCTTTTGCAGCCATGTCTAGGTTGCTAACTTCAATCATACCCTCATCAGCATCGACTAGCCGTAAATTAGCTCCTCCAACAAACATGCCCATCTTCATATACTGTTCTATATAGTAATTTGCACCTGGTTGAACGGCCAAGCTTAGTGCATTGGGAGAAAATTCAGACTCAGTGGATATTTCGTAGCCTTCCCCCCCTTTCACTTGCTCATAGAAGAAAATACCAGGGGCTGTTTCACCAATACAATCACCGTTAATCCAAATATCTTTCTTGATGGAAGCACCAAAAATAGAATCCCGGCGGAAGATATAAATGCCTGCCATGCCTTCATCAGGCATCTCAAACTTCTTGGCTTCCGTAGAATCTTCCATAGGAGTCATATTGACAGATGCACACCCTGTCATTATAGAGAAAAAAACAGCCACGCCGGCATACTTCAATAGTTTCATGACATATCCCTTCATTTATTATCATATGTTTACAAGCAAAATAACAGTATCATCGAAAATTGAAAAACACAAAACATTTCAACTACAAGTCAAGAAAAACATATGCACACTAAACTTTAGGCTCAAACATGAGAGTTACAGTGCATATATCCTGAAACACAAAAAAGGCACTGTCACCGACAGTGCCTTTTTCAGGCTCTTCGACGTTTCATGTGGATTTGGCTTCATCCAGCATGCGCCCCACGGGGCTGCCGATCAGGTAGATCATCGCAATGAAATTGCTTTCGTTTCGGTAGCCGCGAGCGCGAGATCTGGCAGCCTGAAAGAGGCCATTCATGCCTTCCAGACGTGCGTTCGTCAGGCCTGAATACCAGCGCC
>Ga0209634_1000532_pt1 | contig 29591 bp, 31 predicted proteins | sample LinPmetageLP40_FD_184043 | JGI IMG/M metagenome (GOLD analysis project Ga0209634, IMG submission 184043) | Marine viral communities from the Pacific Ocean - LP-40 (SPAdes) (version 2) | ecosystem: Environmental > Aquatic > Marine > Oceanic | place: Pacific Ocean | collected 2010-08-26 | reverse complement strand
GACGGTCCGGGTGGCGGACACAAAGTTCATTACCTAAGAAGTAGACTGCGTAACATTGACGACAATGATATTATTATGTTTGTAGACGGTTACGATGTTATTATAAATGATAATCAAGAAGAATTAATTAATCGCTTTAAACAGTTTGGAGCAGATGTTGTATTTGGTTCAGAACCAATACTGTGGCCAGACAGCAGTATAGCAGATCAATTTCCAGAAGTACACACAAGAAATAGATTCTTAAACAGTGGCGGCTTTATTGGTCGAGCAAGTGTGATCAAAGAAATGCTACGAGCAGATATTGGCAAAGCAGAAGATGATCAACTATATTATCAAAAAATATTCTTAAGTAATAAGTTCAATATTAAATTAGATGTTGAAAATTATATATTCCAATGTGTTAGTGCTACAGCAAATGCGTTAAGTGTAACAGATAATAATCAAGTTTACAATAAAGAAACAGGTTGCTATAGTTGTGTATTACATGGCAATGGCGGAGACGAAGATAAAAAAGCATACAAAAGATTAGTTAATGAACTATTAAACAAAGGTTCAGTTGTGCCTATTAATTTTGCGAAGTATCATAAGATATGGACTGTAGCAGATGATATAGTAGCATGTGAATATTTAACACCGCAGATGTGCGACGATATCATAGGCGCATGTGATGATAAAGGCGGATGGGAACCAAGACCCGATGATGCCTACCCAGCACAGGAAATTAGGATAAATGAATTGTGTCCAAGCCTTTATAAAGAAATGGAAAAGAATTTAACTAAGCATGTTTGGCCGCAACTAGAGGCATACTGGCCTCCGATGACAATGTACGGAATAAGAGATTACTTTGCTATGCGTTATAGCCTAGACACACAAAAAGAATTAGCAATACATAACGATGCCAGCATGGTAAGTGGTAGTGTAAAACTCAACGATAACTACCAAGGTGCGGAACTAAGTTTCCCCAGACAGCACTTTACAAACAGGCATGTACCCAGAGGTGTTATGCTGTTATGGCCTGGACAAGTTACCCACCCACATATATGTGAAACCTTAGAAGAAGGCGTTAAATACAGCCTTACACTATGGACAAAAAGGTTCACTCAAGACTCATAATCATACTTATTTGATAAATACTTACGAAGATAGCATTATCAAATGCTCAATTAAGTAGGAGATATAAAAATGGCTTTAGATACAATGACTAACAGGTCACCAGGAGACAGTATTACTGCTTCTGACTGGGAAACTATTAGAACAAATATTGCTAAGATAGAGGGTACTGCTAGTGAATCAACAACCGAGGGTTACGATTTAGCAGGCCAAATTAGTTATGGATCGGCTCGAACTGCTGGTTTAACAATTACAGACACTGATACAAACACATTAATTAATGCTGTACAGGATCTTGCTGTATATACAGGCGCAACTAATGTAATTTCAGATGTGTCAAATGGCGCAACTATTCAAGAAACTGACTTAAATAACACTCAAACTACACTTACTAATATCTATGCTGTAAGAAATAATGCCGTAAGTACATACTTATCGCAAGAAGCAAAAGCATCATCATCAAGAACATCAGCATGGAGTACAACAGTAACACACGATGTTAGTATGAAATTTGCGGATGCTGAAAATTTATCAACAGGGCAAAGACCGGCTTTTTTTAACGCAGGTGGAAGTGTTTATTTTACTGCTGGTAGAAGTGGCGGTTCAAGTAACGATCAAAACACTGATTGGACTAATATGTTAAGTGCTATGGGTACAATTAAAATGAATCTTACTCAAACCACAGCAAGTTCAGGTACAACTACAAGTATCGGTGCGTATGATTTAAGTAGTGGATATACAACTATATATGAAAAATCAGGTTCAGGCTCATACTCAACTAACTATTATAAAATACAAGCAAAAGACGTTGGTGGTGCACTTGCAGAAATAAGATTCTTAATTACATTTGGTGACTCACATACAGGTAGAGGATACTTTGATAGTGTTGACGGAACTTTATCAAGTGTTGTTGGAGTATTTAGACCTGATAGCGGAACATTGCCAAATGGAAATAAAATTGAATTAACTGATGAGTTTTTTACGTTTGCACAAAATTCTAGTTTATAATAAGAGTTCTTAATTATAGATAACTGGCCTTTATAATGCATAAATAGTATTATAAACTACACACAGGACTTACATGAGCGAAAGACTTACTAAAGCATTAGAGTTTGCTAATTACAGGTTAACACTTAATAATCAACTAGTATCACTACGATCTAAACTACAAACAAAATTAATTTACAGTATCAATGGCGGTACATTCACAATTACTAGAGAGTTGATTACTTTTGTTGACTCTCTTATTCGTCAAGAATATACTGAAGATGTCATACTAATTGACAACTTTCAGAACCCAATTCAGATAGACGATTTAGCAGACTTTCTAGAAAACATTACAAGCAAATATTTTGAAGTTACAAACGATTACCATGCTGAATATGTTAAGTTAAGACAGGCTCGTAAAGTCCATAAACTTTTGGACATAGAGCAGGATGACTAAAGGCCTACTATTTTTTGCTCATAACAATCCAGAAATAGATTATCTAAAACTTGCTTGTATGTCTAGCACTATGGCTAGGTATAATCTAGGCTTAGAGAATATCACAGTTGTTACTGACTCCAATTCATTAGAATATACTTCTAAGAGTATTGACATAGACAAGTATATACCTAACATTATCCTTACTGATAAGGACCAAGAATTCAAAAGAAAAAACTATAGAAACTTTAGAGATACTAGTCATAGTATAAAGAGTTTGTCGTTTTATAATGCTAACAGATGTGATTCTTTTGATATTTCACCTTACGATGAAACAATAGTTTTAGATGTAGACTATTTAATACTCAGCGACAGTTTAAACAACTGCTGGGGACACAAGAATGAATTAATGCTACATCACGAAGTACAAGACATACAATTTAAAAGAGAGAACACATGGAAACGCCTAGACGATCTTGGTATCACAATGTATTGGGCAACAGTTTGTTACTTTCAAAAGACTGCTTACACACAAAGTTTCTTTGATATTGTAAAACATGTAAAAGCAAATTGGCCGTTTTATAAAGACTTATACAACTTACCAGGTACTATATATAGAAATGATTACAGTTTTAGTGTTGCCGCTCATGTGATGAATGGATTTCAAAGTCAAGCACAACCGCAACTTCCAATAGAGAAAATGTATAAAACATTTGATTGGGACGATATACATAAAGTTAATGGTGTAAATGATATCACAATGTATATAGAAAAGGTTAGAACAAATGCTGACTTCCATTTGTGTAGATGGAAAGATGTTGACTTACACATAATGAATAAATGGGCATTACAGCGACATGCTGACACATTAATGGAGATGTATTATGAGTAGAGGCTATATAGTAATTGCTCAAAACTCAGGCGATACAGATTATCTAAGGATGGCATATGGTCTAGCATTAAGTTTAAAAGCAACACAGACGACTGTAAGCAATCTGTGTGTATGTGTAGACAAAGGAACTAAAGTACCTAAAAAATATCTAGAAGTGTTTGATCAAGTTGTTGAAATACCATGGCAAGATGATGCTAAAGATTCTGATTGGAAAATAGATAACAAATGGAAATACTATTATATGTCACCATATGACGAAACAGTTATACTTGATACTGATATGGTATTTCCCACAGACGTCAGCCATTGGTGGGATACCTTATGCGAAAGAGATATATGGGCATGTACAAATGTTAAAACATATAGAGGCGAAAATGCTGTAGACCATAATAATTACTATAGAGAATATTTTGTAAAAAATAATATGCCAAATGTTTATACTGCTTTCTTTTATTTTAAAAAATCAGAAACAGCAACCGAGTTTTTTAAGTTTGTAGAAATTATATTTCAAAATTGGCAACGGTTCTTTTTTAAATATATGCCAAACGGTAAGCCTGAAAAATTAAGTGCTGATGTTGTATACGCACTAGCAATACAACTACTAGGCATAGAAGAAGAAACAACAGTAAATGATTTAACAGAAATACCAACGTTTACACATATGAAAAGTTTTATTCAAGACGTACCTAGTGGTTCTTTTTTAGATGAGAAATGGACACTAAGTTTGCCTACATATTTTAATACAATAAAAACATTCAAAGTAGGAAACTTTCAACAGCAATATCCGTTCCATTATGTAGATAAAAATTGGCTAACAGACGACATTATAAAGAGTTTAGAAAATGAAATTACATGAGTTAGAACAGGCACGGAAATTACAACAGCAAAGCGATAAGCATTTATATTTTGATGACGTTGGTAATATTGTATATTTTGGCAGAAATGAAAGTGATCATCATATAGATTATAGTCATGCTGTATTATCATATGAACAATGTAGGATTATAGAAGAATCAAATAATAAAACTATGAATGATTTTCTTGTAATGATTGATCCTGCTAACGAAGGAGTATACACATTAGTAAACAAGGAGATTGAATTAGAAACACTAAAGTCAGCAATCCAAATGCTCAGTCTCATCAAGAAGAAGGAAGTACTAACTTCAGCATATGATATCAAATTGGAATACAATACAACAAAAGAAAAAAAGAATTTAACAATTTCTATTAACGAAAGATTACGAAATAATGTTTTAAAAAAAATGGATGTATCAAATTTTTCATTTAAAGGAGTAAATTTTATTAATGTATATTTTACTACAGAAAATGATCCACATTTTATGTTTGACTCAGTTAAAGTGGATTTAATCAGCCTATTCAAAGAAAAAGAACTACACTTTGATGTTAGTACTGGTTTAGAAAAATGTGATCTCTTTACAAGAAAAATATTTGATAAGTATGAGTACAAGGTAATAAAATGAAAATAGACGTAACAGAATTAGATATTTTTTATATCAGTTATGACGAACCTAACTGTGAAGAAAATTGGGCAGACTTATTAAACAAAGTTCCATGGGCAAAACGTGTACACGGTGTTAAAGGATTTGATGCCGCACATAAAACATGTGCTGAACAAAGTGAAACAGATAGATTTATCACAGTAGATGGTGACAACATTGTAATGGATGAATTCTTTGAGAACACATTAAATTTTCCTGAAAAGGATCATGACGGCAATGATATATCAGAAAGCATATTTAGTTGGAATGCTAAGAACTTATTAAATGGTTTAGTATACGGAAACGGCGGATTAAAGTGCTGGCCTAAAGAGTATACACTGGGTATTAACACCCACGAAGCCGCAGTAGATGGCGAAGGAATGGAGTTTTGTTGGAAACTAAACTACATACAAATGAACGATATCTTCTCAGAAGTACATCAAACAGCGTCACCTTTCCAAGCCTTTAGAGCAGGATTTAGAGAAGGTGTTAAACTAAGTTTAGATCAAGGTGCTAGAGTCAAGGCACACGAGTTCCAGGATAAAGTATGGTACGGCAATTTTAACAGATTAAATGTTTGGTGTAATGTAGGCACTGATGTTGAAAACGGTTGGTGGGCAATATACGGAGCAAGGTTAGGTTGTGAGAAAACAGTATTAAGTGATTGGGACACTAATAACATTTCAGACTACGATTGGTTCAAAGAGTTTTTTGATAAGGAAAAAAGTTATATAGACAGCGATGAACATTTAAAAGAAAAAACTATTGCTATTGGTAATAGACTAAATGAAGAAGTTCAAGGCATGATGTTATTTGAACCCAATGATCAAATGAGCAAATTCTTCAAAGCAACTTTTGTCAACCCTAAAAGATGGGGAGCAATGATAACTGAAAGGCAAATCCAAGATCTATTAGAGAAAGGCCTAATTGGACAATGAAAGAATTAGCATGGATCTTCGGGCACTCGTCTAACTTTTCACAGGCGTTGATATCAGAGTTCAGAGATAACGATATTTCAACATATGGTTGGGGAAGGGACACACTAGACTACACTGACTTTAACAAATTTATAGAAGGCAAGGTAGTACCAGATATAGTAATATTAAATGCTAACATAGAAGAACAAATAGCATTACAAATAAACACACAAAATTATAAAGATATTAGTGTAGATGATATGACAACTATGTTAACAAAGTATTCGCCTGTGTTTTTATTCTTTATAAAACTAATTAAATGGTTAGAAAGCAAAGACGAACCAGTAAAAATATGTTCTATCACAAGTTCAATTACAGGCTGGCCATTTAAAGATAATCAGTACGTTATGTATGCTGTATTAAGAAGTATGCTACAGCAAGTGGTGTTTAGTGCGTCTAACAGCGTCACTACAGCATTTTGTGTTAGTCCTAGCGGTATTGATGCCAATAATATAAAAGATTACGCAAAAGACGTTGTATACTTATTAGATAAACGAACAGACTTAGCATTAATTGATTTAGGTCTTGATAGAACAGTTATAGATTTATTAAAAAACAAAGATGAGTAATTATGATCAAGCCGCGGATAAGGCCAATGAGCAATTAGATAATATCAGTCCAAGCATGTGTTATGCCAAATGGGCACAGGTATCTATGCACTTACATAACGGTATGACACACAGTTGTTATCATCCGCCTACACATAAAATACCATTAAAAGAATTAGAACTAAATCCTTCAGCATTACACAATACTGAAGAAAAGAAAGAGCAACGCAAACAAATGTTAGAAGGCAAAAGGCCTGATGGTTGTTCATACTGCTGGCGTATTGAAGATGTTGGTGGTAGAAGTGATAGAGTTTATAGGAGTGGCGAGTACTGGGCACAAAATGCCAGGGAAGATATCGCTGATGCTGGTGCTGATGGAAACATCAACCCACGTTATGTTGAAGTAAATTTCAACCAAGCATGTAATTTCAAGTGTAGTTACTGCTCGCCTCACCTATCCAATAGTTGGGAAAAAGAAATTAAAGAGCACGGTCCGTATGATATTGTTGGTGGCGAACACAATAATCTTGACAGTTTAAAAAAATCTGGACTAATGCCTTTAAAGTTATCACAAGCAGAAAATCCATACGTTACTGCATTTTGGAAATGGTGGCCTGATATGTACAAGGACTTAGAAGTTTTTCGTATGACAGGCGGTGAGCCGTTAATGGATAGCAATACATTTAAAGTTTTAGATTATGTATATAGTAACCCAAATGCCTGGTTAGAAATGAGTGTGACATCTAATATGTGTCCACCTAAACCAGTGCTAATGGATAAGTTCATCGAATCGCTACAGAAATTAGAAGAGATACAAATATGGGAGGACCCGGAAAAGTTTAATCCAAACTCAGGGAATAACTGGTATGTAGCACCAGCATGTAAGAACTTCGCAGTATTTGTAAGTGTCGATGGCTTTGGCTCACAAGCAGAGTATATGCGTAACGGACTGGATTTTCAAATGCTACAAGATAATGTACAACGTATACTACAAGAAACAGATAATACAACAATAACATTTATTAATACATTTAACTCACTTAGTCTTACAAGTTTACGAGACTATTTACAATGGATACTAGACTTAAGAAATCAGTATGCTAAAGATGTACAAGGAATAAAGTATATACCTATTCCGGACAATGGCGATCATAAACATGATGACTATGAAGTTCGACCTAAGCAACGTATATGGTTTGATATACCCTTACTCAGAGCACCACTTTGGCAATGTATACAGGCAATGCCACAGCAGTACGAGGATTACTTGGAGGAAGCCATCGCATTTATGGAGTTAAATGAGGCAGATGAAGTAAATATAGACTATAGAGGCTTTAAAGATTTTGAAATAGATAAGGTTAGAAGAAACCTTGCTTGGATGAAAGAAGGCCGTAAAATGTCGCAAGAAGAACAGTTAAAAGCAAGGGCAAACTTTTACAAGTTCTTTACACAGCACGATGCTAGAAGAGGCACAGACTTTTTAGCAACATATCCAGAGATGGATGATTGGTGGAATATGTGCGAACAGGCGAACGCCTTAACAGGAGAATAGAATGCCAAGAAAAGCAAATGAAAGTGATAACGAATATAGAAGTAGGGTAATTGATCCTATATCAGATTCGTTTTGTGCGGCTAAATGGCTTAATGCCACAATATGGTTAGGGCACGGTGGAACGGCTAGTTGTCACCATCCCCCAGCACATAACATCGACAAGGAAGAGATTAAAACAAATCCTTCAGCAATTCATAACACTAGACACAAAAAGAAAATGCGTCAAATGATGTTAGAGGGCACTCGACCAAAAGAGTGTGAATACTGCTGGAAGATTGAGGACATGGAAAAAGATTCCGATGGCCATAGACCGGTCAGTGACAGGACATTTAAAACTGTTATATACTCCGATGAAGAGATTGAAAAAATTGCTACCATGGACCCAATGGACGATGTCAATTTAAAAACATTGGAAATTGCGTTTGATAGAACATGTAACTTTGCTTGTTCATATTGTAACCCAGCATTTAGTAGTACATGGGTTAAAGACGTTAGAAAGTTTGGCGGATATCAAAATATTAAATCAGATGCTAGAGGTCACTTTATTGATGACGCTCCGTATGCCGATCCATTTGTTAAAGACGAAGAAAATCCTTATGTAAAAGCATTTTGGGAATGGTGGCCTGAACTAAGTTTAGAATTAGAAGAACTTAGAATTACAGGTGGCGAGCCCATGATGAATGATAGTGTGTGGGGTTTATTTGAATGGTTCAAAGACAATGCTGACATTCACCCAAATGCTAAAAACATGCGATTTGCTGTTAACAGTAACTTAGGTGGCAAGCCAAAATTAATCACTAGATTAGCAGAAGCATCACAGCATGTTAATAAGTTTCACTTATATTCAAGTGGTGAAGCAGTAGGACTTGGTGGAGAATATATTAGAGATGGATTAATCTGGTCTGAATGGAAACAAAATTGTGCTATTATGTTGCGTGAAGGAAACATTGAAGGTTTCCATATGATGATGACAGTTAACGCATTATGTTTAGACAGCATTGTACAATTTTTAGATTGGATGTTAGGCATGAAGCGAGAGTTTGGAGCAAGTAAACCTAGGTTTAGTGTAAACATATTACGTTTTCCAAGTTTCCAAAGTGCTTTAACATTACCAGATCATTTAAGACATTTGTATCACACAGAATTAAAGGAATGGCTTAACGGTGTTAGAGAAAGAGACGAAAGAGATCAAAGCGGCCAGCAGTTAGTAGCAATGTGGGAACAAGAACAGTTAACTAGACTTATAGAATATCTAGATGTTGTTAAAACACCACACAGAAATACTGCAGATAAAGATTTATTAGAACACGACTTTAGAGTATTCTATGAACAGTACGACCAAAGACGCGGATTAGATTTTAGAAAAGCATTTCCAAGACTAGTAGAATGGTATGATAGTTTAGAATTTACAGAACTAGCAGAACCAGAAAACGATATTCAAAAACCTAAAGGTGAAAGACTCGTAGAAGTTTTTGCTCATAGAGAAGTAAGTGAAGACGGCGAAGTAACCGTAGAGGAAGTAAGGCAACGTACAAGAAAAACAGGTGAAAGTTTGGACAATTACGATGATAAAAAATATGCTGACGAGCCAGATTACAAAAAGGCAGGCAGTAGTATTGGGTGGGATCCAGACTCAGATGGACTTGGCGGACAATAGAACAATAGAATATCACCTAGATAAAAAATCTATAGGTGACGAATTGTTAATTGAAGGTAGCATTATACCTAATGACTTGCGTGAAATATATCAAGATATTGTCAAACGAAGATTTGAGGTATATCCTAACAGTGAAAACGTTAATGAGTTAAACTATAATTATCCTAGTTATGACTGGGCAACATATCACGAATATAAGTGTATTGATGTGTTTCCTAACCTTAAATTACTATTTCCGTATATAAAACAATGTTTAGACATTGCCGGCGACACTGATTATAGTAAATATTATTTTAAGAGTTGGATTAATGTATGGCCTAAAGGACAAAAAATTATACCGCACAGGCACTATGGCACATGGCATGGGTATTATGTTATTAATGATACCGGCACTACTACATACTATTCTTACGATAAGGACGGTAAAAAAATGATAGTACCTTTAAAGAATTTTTCAGGACACTTTACATTTATGCCGGCACATATACTTCATTGGGCAGATGAGAATCCACAAGATGCTATGCGTATTAGTACAGGTTATAATTTAAGTACATGGGAAGAAATTGAAGAAGAGGACAACGCAAATAAAAACGACAGGGGCGGCAGTTTAAAAAACATAATCACACCGTTGATAGATTTAATATGAGTAAGATAAAACCAATATGGGAACACGGTGCTGTAAGTCCAGACTCGCCTAATAAAGTATTTTGTACGGCTCCATGGACTCACACTTATATTAGTCCTCAATCAGAAAGGCGCATGTGTTGTGCTAGTAGAGAAGAGCATCAATTTCAAAAGCAATATATTGACGCAAGTAATGATAAGAAGTACGGTGAAGTTAGAGAGTCAGGTACTATTGATGATTACAAGCCAGTTAGTCTAAAAGAACATTGGAACTCTCCTTACATGATGGACATACGAAAGAAACTAATGTCCGGAGAAGAAATACCGCAATGCGATGTGTGTAATGATAGTATATTAAGTAGCAGTACATACCGCCAATGGTTTACTGGACATTTATTTGAAAATAAGATCGATGAGTGCTTTGAGAGTACAGACGAAGACGGCCGAACTACAATGGAACCTATTAGTTTTGATTATAGATATAGTAACTTATGTAACTTTAAGTGTCGTATGTGCGGAGAGCAACTTAGTTCTTCATGGGAAACAGAAAAAAGAAAACACAATCTTTGGACCCCAGAGTCGCAACCATTTATGGTTCCTGAAAATAAAAAGATTATACAAAACTTCCAAAAAGAAGTTGTTGAAAAAGAGTTCTGGGAATACATTAAATCAGGAACAGTAGAAGAAATATATTGGGTAGGTGGTGAGCCATTAATGTATGACATACATTGGAAAGCAATGGATAGACTACAAGCAGATGATAACCTACACAAAGTACATTTAAGATACAACAGTAATCTAAGCAGAGTACGATATAAAGATTATTACTTATACGACTGGTTACCACAAGCAAAGGATTGGACGATGTGTGCTAGTATTGATGCCACAGGACCAATTGGTGAGTTTGTGCGTACAGGATTAGTGTGGGATGAATGGGATAGGAATTTTAGAGAAGGTGTGGCTCTACCAGGCGGCCATGATAAAATGATAATGGACTTAACATTAACAGGACCTGGTATGTTTGATTTAAAAAACTTCCTTGATTATGCTTTAGAACTTGATGTTAAGATAGAAACAAAGCGAATGTTTGCGTTCCATCCGGATATTGTGTTGTCACCTATGGCATGGCCTAGACACATATTAGATGAAATTGTAAATGATATATTAGATTATGCTAGGCCAATTGTTACTGAAAAGCAACAGACACTAATTAGAGAATTAGAAAGTATGCTAACAGCACCTACATTCCAAGAACAGTTTCCTGATACAGCAAATGAACAATTCTTTAATGGACGTGCATATCAGCACATTATACACAATATTAGGAAAGATGGAGAGGACGGGAGATTAACTTTAGGTGATATTTACAGGCAACATCCTGAACTTTGGATGTGGTTTAGTAGACCAGACCCAAAGCACAATCAACGTTAATCGAGTATATACCTTAAGAACAATATTAGTAATAATACTGTCCAAAAAGTAAATCCCCAATTAGTAAGTGCTACGACTGTAATTAGGAAGTAGAAAGGAACTACAATTACAAATACTACAAATCCAAATAACTTAGCAATCGACCCAAACATTAAGCACTCCAGTATGCTTCAGATGAAGCACTCATGTAACTCGGTGTGTTGATTGACTCTTTGTACTTCTTGCCAGTCATCATATTAGTTACTTCTACCATTGGCTCAATCGCATCGTAGTCAACAACTGACATAACAACATAGTTGTTTACATCAGCACAATGAGTTCTACCAAGAGCAACGTCAGTTGCGTCTCTGTACGCATTGTACTTAGGTGCCATGTACTCTGCTTCACCATTAGCAACTACTTCAGCAACTTGTTCAATTGCTTTGTTATAGAACTTAATAGTTCTTGTAATCCCAGCCTTAGCCGCCGCCTCATTCTTGTACTGAGTACGAGCATATGACTTCTTATTTGGCTCTCTGTGGATTGTGCTATTCTTCTTACTTACTATTACAAACATAAAAACTCCTACCTTTTTATTTAACTTATACAACTATTATAGCAAAAAACCGGGTCGAGGTCAACCTTTTTTGCCACTTTTTCTGGTTTATTTTACCAATTATGTATATTTCCTGCTATAATAACGAAGCAAGTAACAAAGTTAACCAGTACAATTATGCTCCTAATAATAGCAATCTTGTCGGCTTCGCTGTCAGTAGTGCCACTCTTCTCTCCTAGGCTCTTGGCCCAGATACGCCAAAGTTTTTTCATTTGTAACCTATCTGCATAAATCTTGTATAAGCAGGTGTTACTAACTGCCCTACAAAATGTGTTTTAGTTAAAGGGTATTTTATACGCATATCTTCGATATCAGCACATGGATTAATGTGACCCTCGAAGTCTTTGCTATTGTTAGTTTGCATAACAATTAGTTGATCATCGTCCGCTGACTCAAACCATTCTGTGTCCATGTGTTCGCAACTGGTGTTGATAACACAATTAGGCTTGACTCTAATTAGTTCTCCGCCTGTAGTAAATTCCATATTGTTTGTTGATAGCATCGACATGTCTGCCACCACACCTTTATATTTCCACGAATCGTGTACATATTTCTGATTAAGTTTTTCAGACAGTTCTATTGCTTGTGGATCTATATCAAATCCGTATATGCGTTCTATGGTTAGTGCTTTATGTAATGGTTCTACTAATGTACCAATCCAGCAACCTAATATAGCAACTGTCATATTACTTGGCAACGGTACTACTCTATATAATTCGCCTAGTAGCCAAGTCTTACTTGCTAACTGTCCTTTGCTAAACGCATCGCGAGGATACACGCCTTGATGCTGTATAATATGCTCAAACCAACTAGGGGAAGGTTTCCAAAAGCCATTGTCAATGTACTTTGTTACTTGTTCCCAATCATTTAATGTTATTGTATTGTTCATATAACCAATTGTAGTCGTTAATATTATTTAACTGTTCTAAATTATCTTTATTTAAATTTGCGAATGCCTTTCCTTCTGTAGCACCGCGTTTAGCATCATCGCAATAACTAGCATCTGTCAAAGGATTAAGCCAACTTTCTAGCCTTTGATTGCTATCAGGATCGCTACTTAATGTAAGTTTAACGCACTCTCTAAACGCACTACGCCATGTGCTATAAGCATCTGTGTTAAAACGTGTTACGCAACTAATTTCAGGCATAGACTTGAACCTGTTACTTAATCCTGTAGTAAAGTCTAATCCCCAACTGGTTGCTTCGCGTATTTGCTCGGTGTTGAATAACTTAACACCACCATAACCATACTCTTCGCCTGTTACAGGATTACTACTTGCCCAGACATGTACTACTTCTTCGTCGTATATATCTGGTATATAACTAAAATCAAAGTCCTCGGATATGTCGGCATCCGCGTCTACAACCCAAAACATATCACTGCTAACTGTATTTGCGGCTTCTTTGTGTGCGTTAAATATGCCGTGAATGTCTTTGATCCAGGTAGCATCAAACCTTGCTGTAAGACGCTTATATGCGTTTGTAGACCCCGTTTCCTTGTATGATAGGAACACTATGTCGTATGGTTTAGACACACTAAGAGCGTCTTTAACATAGTGTAGTTTGCCCTTTGATGTTTTACTAAACCTTACATCATCACTGCTGTAAGACGCTTTAAATACGTCTAAGAGGGGGTTTGGCCATAGTCTAACACCGCCATACGCATGTACTTTACCTGATCTTGAGTTTAGTTTTTGCCATATGTGTAACTTATCTGCGTTTTCAACAGCAGGTTTAAACTTGCCATTCCAATTATCATATGTATCTACATTGGCATCAACTGTCCAAAAGTATGCTTTATTATCTGCTTTAGCAAAATTAGTTAATTGCTCTTTAAACGGTACGTCATGTTTAAATGTATAAGTGTTCCATTCAGGTGTTGTACTTGCTTGGCTAGGCATAAGTTTTAAATCATCAAAACTATTATTAACTATTTCTTTTTCTGTGAATGTATTATTTTTAAACAAGTCAGTTGGGCATAACCGTACATCGGTATGTTTACCTTGTTCATTTTGCCAAACATGTACATTTTTAATATCCCATTGTGTAGGGTAGTAACTAAAATCAAAATTATCAGATGTTTGAACACAATAATCAATTATCCAAAACATTTTTGTTTCTGTTTGTTCAGCACACTTTTTATAGAACTCTGAAACACCAATATTAACATCTTGTGCTGTCATCGTGTAAATAGGATATTCTTTTTGTGTTGAACAACTTTCTCTTATGTATTTTGGCCTGCCTTTTGTTTGAGGCACTTTAGGACATAAACTAACACCGCCGTAATCGTATTGCTTACCTGTTATTGGATTTAGTTTTTGCCAAACATGTTGTTTACCGTTATCCCATATTTTAGGAATAAAACCAAAATCAAAATCTTCTAATATATTCACATCTGTGTCTACAACCCAGAACCAACTGGATGTTGTATTTTTTCTTCCTTGTTCTTCTGTGTCAAATACAGGAAACGTTAATTGCTCGCCAAATGGTGTAGTTTCATGAATGTTGAATTCTATGTTCTTATGATTAGCAGGGACCCAATACACACCACCCATCTCTTTTGGATACTTATGCTCTAATTGTCCACTTACTTGATATACATGTACTTGGTCTTTTTCATTATCGTTTTGCCATGGTACAAAGTTAAAGTTGTCATCATCTAAAATATAATCACTGTCAACTAACCAACAGTCTTCTGTAACTGCTTCAAAGTCAGTAGGATTAGCCACTCTAAATATAGGATAAGTTTTAGCACTTATGACTAACGGATCTTTGTGTATAATTTTGCTAAGGTCACTCGCTTGGCCAACATCTCCGGGATACCAGTATACCCCTCCCATTTCTTCTGGGTACTTATTTGTTAATTGATTATGTATATGAAACACATGTATTTTATTAGTATCAAATGATCCAGGTGCCCATTTAATACTTTCATCTAATCTATATGATTTATCTGCTACCCAACAACTATACTCCTTAACAGGATCTACTGATGGGTCATCATTAAAAAATATAGGATACTCTGGAATGGCATTTAATAGTTCACTGTGAATAACTATATTACCCTTCCAGTCTACAGGCACCCATCTTATGCCGCCCATTGCTTCTGGATATTTGTGTTTTAATTGATTGCCTAAGTGAAATGTATGTATACAGTTCTTTTGGAATACAGGTGGCGACCATTCTATCTTTTGATTTAATTCGTATTCGCTATCTACTATCCAGCAGTCTTGAAATACCTCAGTATACTCGTCTACGTTGTCTACTTTTACAACTGGGTAACTTCTGTCGCTTGTTGGGTTTACAGCAACATATTTTATTGTATCTGTGTTATATGCTTTGGGTACTAACTTTACGCCACCGCAACGATTATCGCTAATATTAGTAACACTTTTAGGATACTTATGTTCTAATTGATTTGGTATTTTAAAAATTTGTATTGTTTTTTGATCGTACTTAGTAGGAACATACTTGAATACATCATTTAGTTCGTGTTCATTATCGACTAACCAAAACATTTTTGTTCTGCTTTTTCTAGCAGGCGATTCGTAGTCGTTTAAATTGTCTGTATAAAATATATCATATCTAACTGGTACTACGTCGTTTTGATATTTATGCTTAGTAAAGTCAAAGCCTTTATGTACAAGCCTAACACCACCGCAACGATTATCCCATGCGTCTGTGTAGTTCGTTGGATATCTTTCTTCTAAATGCCCAGGAATTTTAAACACATGAATAAATTCACGTTCGTGTATAGCAGGCACAAAAAGTAGTTTACCGTTAATTTGTAATTCTCTATCTACTACCCAAAACCATTCTGTTTTACTACGTTGAGCATACTCACTATATATTTCAGATGTAAACTCGTCTTCGTCAATGTAAAAAATGTCATAACCTTCGTCCTCTACAGGGCAGGCAGGATGTATCTTTACTTCTGCTTCTTTCCAATTTTTAGGTACTAACCGGATGCCGCCCATTGCCATAGGATATTTTTCTTGTAATTGATATGGCATTCTAAATACATGAGTCATACCATCCTCAAATGGATTTGGCACCCAGTCGAGTGTAGTAGCATTTATTTTATATTGTGCGTCTATTAACCAAACATACTCATCGTCAAACATATTACGTTGTTTGTAATCTTCTACATCTCTAACATAGTAAACAGGATATGTAGCATTAGCATCTAAAAAATTATGATACTTTACATCGCACTTTTTCCAATTACGAGGATATAGTTTTACGCCGCCTTCCTTGTCTGGATACTTATGTTCTAGTTGTCCTCTCAAATGGAAACTATGTATAAAGTCTGGTTCAAAATTACTAGGTGCCCAATCTATATCTTTGCTATCGAACTTGTACAGCGGATCAACACACCAAACGTATGTAGCAAATTTATTAAGTGTAAAATAATCATCGGGCGTATCTGTTTCTAAAATATCAAATGTCTTTTTACATACGACATCGTTCATTTCTTTAATACCGTTTGATTGTTTCCTAGGAATAAGTTTTACGCCACCGTAATTATTTTTATTCCACTTCCATATATGCTCGTAAGTATGATCATATGCTTTAGGTGTATATTCTAAGACGTCATGGTCTAGCAATTCCGTGTTTGGCTCTATTAACCAATACAGTTTAGTCTTTGCTTTAATTTGATCCGTACTGGTAATTTGTTTAGCAAAAGGATAATGTGCCTTTACACTTTCGTTTTCACCTATGTAAAAAATATCATACATTTTTATACTCTGCTACAATGCTATCAATTACTGTACTAATATGTTTAACTTCCATATCAATGCCATTATATCTTTCCTGTAACTCTTTGCCATATACAGGACATACTCCTTTGTGATCGGGCAACCTACCACTACAGTAATCACATCGACCTTGGAGTTTTAATTTAATCGTCCTTAGTGTGGACTGGGACGTTGTATTGGTCTTGGAATATTTTTGCATCTCTCTCATCATTAACAATAGGCATGCCTTTAACATTTAAACTAGTGTTCAATATCATTGGGCAACCTGTCTTATTATAAAATTGTGTCATGAGTTCATATAACTCAGGATGTTGTTGTTCATTAACAGTTTGGACTCTGCTAGTACCGTCTGCGTGTACAATAGCAGGAAACTCCTCTGGCTTTTTACATCTAGCAACAAACTGCATATACGGAGCATCACTAATGCCACCGGGCATATCAAAATACTCATGTACATGTTCCTGTAGTATTATAGGAGCAAATGGTCTAAACTCTTGTCTGCGTTTAATTTGGTTTACTTTGTCTTTAATTTTGTCGCCTCTAGGATCAGCACTCAATGTTCTATTGCCTAACGCTCTCGGGCCAAATTCTGCTTTACCATTTGCTATACCAAATATTTCACCTTTCAGTAAACTTGCTAATGCTTTCTTTATTGGGTAAGCACCTTTGATGTTATTGCCTAAAAACGCACCAGTCCAATTAACTTTCTTTTTAGTTTCGTTGTAGTAATGTAATGCCGCGGCACCTAAACTACTTCCAGCATCGCCTGGGTTAGGCATTATGTGTACATTACCAAACAGTTTAAGTAAATTTCCATTAGCAACACAGTTTAACGCACATCCGCCCATAAACACTAAGTTATTACTATTTGTCATTACAAGGGCATGTCTGGCATATTCGAATATTCTTTTTTCTGCTACAGCCTGAGCACTTGCGGCAATATCGTAGTCAAGTCTAGTATGCCCGTATTCATCTAGTACTTTACATTTATTTCTACTTAAATAATCCTTTGGTACACCGCGTTGTAAATTCTTTTTCATTGCTATGGCATTTTTAGGCTTAGAGCATTTGCTATCTTTAAAAAATTCTGTATTCATAGCATCGGCAAAATGCGGCTCGCCATATGCGGCCATGCCCATTAGTACATATTCATCTTCCATAGGCTTTAGGCCTACATGTGCTGTCATGGCACTATAAAACAATCCTAGACTACTAGGAAATTTTACACTATGCACTTTTTTAAGTTTTCCTTCTTTCCAATGCCATATACTTGCGGTATCAAATTCGCCAATAGCATCTATTACCATAACAGCGGCATCGTCAAAATTACTTGTAAGTACTCCAGCCGCGGCATGTGTTTCATGATGCCAGTATGTTTTAATTGGTATTCCTGCTAATTCAGGAAAGAACTCTTTAATCCATTTCTTCATTGTTGGCTCTCTTAATGCTGACCAATTACCCGCATATATATTCCTAAGTTGCTTAACAAAGGGTTTTTCGTGTAATACAATAACATCAGGTTTGCCAAATTCAAGACATTTAGAAATCATTTCGTGATTAAGGAATGGGTCGTTTTTAATTTTGCTATATCTTTCAGAATGTGAAGCATACAGAATGTTTCCGTCTTCTACAACAGTAGCGGCGGCATCATGAAATTGAAAACTTAATCCTAATATTCTCATATAATTATCTGTAAATGAAAGGATCTCTTTTTCTTAATTCTTCAAGACGTTTCTTGATGATCTTTTCTTTTTCAGATAATTTTGTTGTTTCGGATTCATCTTCACCTTCACGGCCACGATCTTCGTTACCGTCATGATTAAGTTCTGTGAGTTCTTTCTGTTTTTTCTTAAAGTCTGTCATAACACTATTTATCGCGTCTAAGCATATCGTCAAAGAGATTATTGAATATGTTAACAGCATTTTCTACAGCAAAAAAGTGATGTCTGTTATACTCTAACTTATCTCTAATCAAGTTAATGTCTAACTCGTTTTCACATGCTTTTTTAATCTCGGTACAAATCATTTGTATTCTCTTTTCATCATTGCCTTCATTGTCGTATCTCTCATTAAACCAATCTGGGTAAGTTTCAAACCCTAATTGGCGCAATCTTTCTAATGCTCCTGGATGTGTAGCAAGGATAAAAGGATGCCCATACATAATTGGCTTAAATGTTTTTTCAGTTAAAAAGCCAATGTCTGTTGGTGCCACGTTATTATAATATGTTTGGTTACTATGGTCAACCAAATATTGTTTAAATATGCCTTCTTGAGATACTAAAGATGGCGTGAAAGAACTTTCATTAACAATAGTAAAGTCAGTATTAGCATACCATTGCCAGTTTACCCAGCGGTCTCTAAATTCATAATTTTCATGTCCTTCTGAATTAAACATATCAGAATTTACAGCATGTTTATTATCAATTAAGTCGTCATCTATAATAATAGGTAGTGTGTCTTTTAACTTACTATATTCGTCGCGTGTTAAAGATTGCCCAAAAGGCTCAAGTGTTTTGTTTACAGATTCTGCAGAACCAAAATCTGTTACTCCGTGATTGTAAAACGGCTTGTCAGGATCTAGAGAAAACCTAGCACTCATTATGCCTTTATCTATTAAGTCATTTTGTACAAGATAGTTTACAATATATAAACGGTGATCTTTCATGTAATTGTTCAAACAGATAAATTTTAACGGCTTATTGTTTGTTTGAAAAAGAGTTGGGTCGTAATTTTTATATATTAATTTATTGCGTTCATCATTATCAGAAGCATCTTTGTTACCTGTTAACTCATGTAACATAAAGAATTCAACGTTGATCATGTCAATACCAAACTCTTGTTTAATTAGATTTTTTCTTGACATCTTACCATCTTCCATAAAAGGAATATCGTGTGCCGCGTACAGGTATTTTACAAAATCTACTTTACCAAATAACGCATGTAGCCAATAAAATAATCTATGCATACTATACGACTCTGCTTCAAAGGCATTGTCAATTACAACATTAACATCTTCTTTGTACATAGTATTCCACATACTGTAAGGTACAATATAACTATGTAATCTATGGAATATAACAACTACGTCATTTGCTTCTAGTTTTGCTTGTCTTATAATGTTTCCAACATTATTAATATCATCAGAATTATTAAAGTGTTCAATAACAACTTCTTTTTCTAGTAGACCCGCAAATTGCTCTTCACCATTGAAGTGTACGTGATTCATACTTTCGAACTGGCCTAAGGTGTATGGCGATATCCAATGATCTTTATAAAGTTTATCGTCTTCAGACCAACTTTTGTATTCATTATAATGTGCTGAAGGCTCCGGGTCTATGTTTGGGAATATATGTGTAGGCGCATATAAATCGTCAGGATTACTTTGATAATAATCGACTAATGCTCCTTTGTTAAACGATAATATTTTTAATTTACTTTTCATAAGTATGTTTTTAAGAACTTGAATATATGATTCATTATGTGTTCTTTGTTGTAAAATGTCCTATAGTTATGTATGATTTTGTCTAGGGTGTTATTATTCACACGGGACTTGTCAAAGTTTTTTATTATCTCTAGAAATGTATTATAACGTATATTATCGTCTGCGTCAAGATCATATTGATCATCGCAGTTAAACTCTTCATGGAAGTTTTCAAAACCTTGTTCACTTAATATTTTTGATGTACATGGCATGCCAAACGGTATAAACATATGACCATACTGTATTGGCTTATACACTTTTTCTGTAAGGAACGCTCTCCATGGCAACGGCTTAATGTCTTTAATTAGCACCTCTGGATACGAATCAATAAATGACGACTCGTAATAAGTTTCTACTGCTAGTGAGTAGATAGAGTTTTTATATATTTCATTTGAAAAACTTCTATCATTTAGCAAGTTTGGAGTATTGTCTTTAATTTTAACTTCCACTTCCTCTAGCAACTCGGGTATAATCATTTGTTCTGGATATTTTTTTAAGTTATCAAGCAACTTACTAGGGGTGGTATTATATATTGCTAACTCATTAATCATTCTAGGGGAATGATTATGTTCAAACCATAGTTCGTGTATTACTGGTTGAACTATATGGCTTTTAGCAGGATATTGCCAACGTCTAGATACATAATTATTTTCTAATAAATTATTTTCTCTTAGATCATCAATTAATGCCATTCTATGAAATCTAGGTCTATTATTTAAACAGAGAAAGTCTTTAGTTTTTTCAGCATTAAAATTTTCTATAATTTGTTCTTCTGTTATGGCATTATTTACATTTGGATAAGAAGTTTTATGATCGTTTGTTTGTGATTGAGATGAAGCAACTAATACTTCGTTAATTCTAAAGTAATTAAACACATCAATATTAACTCCTGTGTATTCACTAAATGCTTTTGGTATATTATTGCTTTCATGTGACAAATCACCACCTACAATAAATGTAAAGTTTTTGCCAATATCAAAAAGATCATTTAATATTTTTAAAACAGGATAGTAGTATGTAAAAGTAAATGCTTCAAATGACGCATCAACTAAAACAGGGCATGATGTTTTAGCAAGTATTTCTAAATCGTCTTGTGTAAGAAAAACCATATCATCAGCATGTACAAACAACAGATCAGCACGATCTATTTGATCATGGTCACTAATTGATATTTGTTTATTATGATATGTGTGAGGTCCGTATCCACTTACTCGTCTAACATCTAGACTTCCAAATAAATGTGTAATATGCGGTGTGCCTCTAGATGTATTTGTAAAATACGCAACGCCTGAATTTAAATCTTCGCAAAAGATTTTCTCTTCAATTATAGGTGGCTCACTACACCATGATGGCTGTATAGTTAGGTACTCATCAAATATTGGATTAATAGATTTCCTATTGGATAAATCTATCCACGCACATATAATATCACTCATTCACATAACTCGACTAATTTAGGAAACACTTCTCTCCAGTCTTGTTCTCTAATTAGATCGAGTCTGTCATTATAGACTTTAAACTTTTTCCAACCATCTTCGTCCCAATCGTCGTTATCAAACATAGATAACAGATTGCCTAAGCCGTGATGATTACCAAAGTCTTTTCTAAACTGTGAGTGTATTTGTGTTCTTGCTTCTGGGTGTATAACTTTAGGACTTAAAAAGGAAGGGTCGTATACATAGTTTAAATGTACATGTAACCCTAATTCTTTTGTTGCCCACTTGTGAAACTCTCCTAAGTAAGGATAGTTATAGGCACTTACTGTTTGGCATATACTGGTTTCAATCCAGTCCTCTGCCATAATTTGCTGTAAGTGATTTGTAACATCTTCCCATTTACTTGGATGTCTAATGTAATGATTGCGTTTGTCTAAGTCGTCTATACTAGCACTAACCATTATTTTACCAAACTGTTTCCATATATCAAATGTTTTGTCTGGTAAGTTTGTCATGTTTATGTTGTACCATAGAGTCATGTTCTTTGCTCTATCGGCTACTATTAATTTTTCTAAATATTCCCAATGCTTTTTAATCAGTGTTGGCTCACCGCCATTGATATATACTAATTCTAAATTAGGTGCTGAGTCAAATAAATCGTCCCAAAACGCATCTTCTTCAGGCCACTTGTATTCGTCCTTGTCTATGTTACCATATTTAGTAACGAAGTCCAGACTTGCTTCAATTTTCTTATAATCATTACGCCACTGAGATGAACTTGCTGGATTACAAGTACGACACCTGACATTACACAAATTACCAAGACGAAGTTCGACAAAGCGAAGATCCATAGTAATGTGCCCATCTTCCCCAATAAGTTCCTTTGCTCGTACCGAGTCGAAGTGTTTAAAAACTTCGGCCTCGGACTGTCTCTTACTTGTAATTCCTTTTCTTTCTTCATCATAACACCTTGTACATGCGGCAGGTTCCTCGTTGTTAAGCATTTGTAATCTAACTTCTTTGTAGTAGTCAGAATTCATAATTTCATCTATGCTATGGTTATTTAAGTCTAACCATTCGTTTCCACCGTCTTCTCTGTTGTTTTTGCTTCTACTTGCTCCGTTCTTGTGATCACTAATACAACACAACGTACAACCACCATGTGGGTGTGTTGCTAAGTGTGTAAATGGTAGTGGACAATAAGTATTGCTCATTTTAGCCTTCTATTTTGTTTGTCAGCAGTTCTTTTAAAACTCCATTCTAGAAACTTATTAAAAAACTCTGCTATTGCTTCTTGTAATTTAAACATTATGAAAATCTCCTTTGTATCCATTTGAACCCAGCATATATACTTAATCCATATATTGCCATAATTGTTAACGGTATTGAAAATGATACCAGTGTCCAAAAGTCTAATGTAAGTAATGTTTGTGTGAAGTCAATAATTGCTTCAGCATCGCCTGTAGGTTGTATTTCCATTGTTGTTTCATCGTACTCCATGCCTGCTTGTTCAAGTTGCATATGAAATTCGTTTTCAGGAATACACATCATACCTTCAGGACAACCTTCTTCTCCTGGGTATTTAGTTCCTATTGGATTTCCAAAATCGTCTAAGTCCATTATTACTCTTTATTATATTTTTTAGTGTAACTGTCGTTAGGTGCTATTTCTTGATCAGCATTTGCAAAACGCATACGTTGTATTTTATCCCAACTAACGTCTTTCCATTGACTTGCTACATTGTCTATATCTGTCATGTCAAATTCTTTTTTCTCTTCACTCATTTATAAATCTCCACGTTTCTCTAAACAAGCAGAATCGTCTATTGCCTTCTTTTGTTTCGTAAACAAATTGCATTGCCAATAGTTCTACTACTTTGCCTTCAAATTTTCCATTAAGGTTACATGTATGTTCTACAATGTCTCCTACTTTTGGTTGTTTTGTTTTTGCCATATTATATACTTATCATGCTATCCTTTAGTACTTCAAATAGTTCTGTAAATGTATCTTCAAAACTTTCGTTCCTATATACATCACCGGCTTTAACTTGCGCCACAAACATTCGCCAATGCTCGTCTGTACTTTCTGTACCGGCATGTGCTACTAAAGGTGCTATATCCTTTTCATATTTTACTGAATCCCAAGCAGGCAGTCCGTATTGTTCAGGATTGCTTACTTTATCCATAATTAATTTTTTAGTTTCTCCTGGCACAACATTTGCTTCGCACCATTCTGGAAAGTGTACTAAATTGTTCCATATTAGGAACTGTGGATATGTTGTTTCAAAATAATGATGAAACTCTCTTAGATAAAAGAAGTTCCATACACTTACTGTATGTGTCACGTTTATATTAACGTGATCGTGTTCTGTGTGTAACTTATAAAACTTATCTAAGTTCTCTACTACATTATTCCAACTATCCCCGTGACGTAGATAATCAAACTTTTCTGCTACGCCATCTAGACTTATATTGAACCCTAAGTTCTCAAAGTTGCCTACAATTTTATCTATCAGTTTGTCATTGTAGAATGTACCGTTAGTGCTGAGAGTAATCATTATATTTTTGCTCACTCCCAGATCTACTAACTTGTCAATGAGTTTGCGAAACTCTTTCATATAGAACGGCTCGCCGCCCATTATTTCTAAAACTCTTACATGCGGTAACCAGTCTTCTATGTCTAACCAAAACTTAGAATTTTCTAAGTCGTGTAAGTCTATCGTAGAAGGTGGTTCCCAAAATGATATTTCTCTATCAATAGATTCTTTTCTCCATTTACTGCTGTAATTTGCATTACAAGTTCTACATTTCAAATTACATGCGTTTCCTAATATAAGTTGATAATCCCGCGGCATCTCGGGCTCAGCCTCGTAGTCTAATCCATCTGGGTATCTCCATTCTGCGTAACCGTTGTATAATTGTCTTTTAGATTCTTTACCATTGTCTTCATCTATCCAACATGTAGCACAATTCTCCGGCGTGTTGCCTTCGCGAATTTCTTGCCTTAAATTTTTCATATAATCACTATGAAAAATATCCCTTATTGAATCTTCCCCTAATGTATAGTCTGACCCATCTGGACGTGAAATTCTTTCACGAGCAATACAGCAACTTCTACAAGTTCCGCCGGGCTCGTTACTGAGGTGTGTCCACAGTAAACTACAATGTTTAGGTTCGTTCATATTCCTCAACTAGTAACTTTGATATACAAAGCCTTGTTAAATCGTTGCCTCTATTAAATTTGTCATGTTCTATATGATTGCTTTGAGCAAATATTATACAATTGGTTGGCTTTAATTGTAGTTGGTTGCACACAACCATTTGTGCTTTCATATATTTATTTGCTATATAATCCGGACCCCATGAGTCCATAGCATGTTGGCCAATCATCGCACCAAAGTTATTCACAATACCGTGTTGGTTAGCAAACAATACAGCATCATCTATTTCTTTACGTTGTAAACGTATGCCTGCTCTTGCTCCTATAATAGGAAATGTTTTTCCTAAACTGAATGTAACTTCTTCAACACATGGTTTGTCTATATCAATGTTTATGCCATAGCACATTCCGTAGTACGCCATATCTATTAGCACAGGCACTTTAACAACAGTACACCATTCTAGCAACTGATCCATATCTTCTTTAATACGGCCGGTATCACTAAAAGGACAACTAATAATTACAGCATCGTTTTCTTTAATTTGCCCATAATTAAATATCCAATCCCAATTAGCACCTAGGTTATTACTAGCAACTTTGTGCATCATAAAGTCACCCTTATAAAACTTGAAGTTTCTTTTGCTGTGCCTTTGCATAAACATGCTAAACGCTTCGCTAGTTCCGTTAGTTTGTGTAACATGCGGAAACGCATCTAAGCCACTAATTGTGTTTAGTTTACTTTTTCTAATCCATCTGCCAAAAACTTCTATAAACTTTTCTCTATGATCGGTAACACCATCAGCGGCAAAGAACTCTTTCCACTCATATGTACTTTCACAAAAATCTTTTAGTTCCGACGTGATATCGTTATCCTGAATGGCGTAGCCACCGTTAAGCGGTCCGCTGTAGTCGTAACTATTCATCGTCTAGTTTACCGTGTCCGTATTCGTTTTCTAAATGGTACGGTTGGTTTTTATCCTTGTCATACCAATACAAACTCTTATGCGGTGGATCTCTCCAATCGTGCTTACTGTCTGCTATATAATAAAATGTTCTAAAGCCTACTCTGAACCTGTCATCAGGACATGTAATAGGATTAGGATGTCCATGGAAACCACGTTTGTGATATTTCCACACAACCACATTACCCATCTTAGGTGGATAACTTACTATTTTTTTTGTTTTTTCAAAATCCCAAAACTGTAAGTCGCCGTGCCATGCTTCGTCCCATTCAGGCGTAAAGTATAAAATTAAACTTAGTGCCCTATGAGTTTGGCATTCTTCGTTCCAGTTAAAGTCGGAATGTATTTTTAAACTATCCCCTTTAAAACTTTTCATATAGCCAGCACCAGTTAAATATGGGTCTGGTAATAAATGTTTTACATCACACACTTGGCTAAGCCAAGTTAAAAACTCTCTACTATGTAACGCACTAACAACACCACGTGCCACAGGTGCCTCGGTTAAATCTTTACACTCTTCCATGTAACTATCTGCTCTTGTAAACGTTGTCCAATACTTATTGGGTATAGTCTGGCTTTCTTCGTATAGTAATTTTGCTACATTGTAAGGAATAAAATCCTCTAAAGCCAAAGTAGGATAGGGAGGGGTATAGCGATACTGCTCGTTTAACGCAAGTTTCTCATTGTCACCGCCCCACTTATGGAATAAGTGATCAAGTATTTGTTGATCTATATTCATTATGCTCCTCTTGTATTTCCGTAATGTATCACCATAACACCGTCAATGTCTGGTGTCTTTCTCCATGGGTCAACTACGATACTTCCTCTTGCAAAATTTAAATCTGTACCATTACCAGTTTTGACACTTAATGCTTCGTCGCAATCAGTGACATTATGTTCACCATACCAATTAGGCACAGTATCCAATTGGTCACCGTATGTGACTTCTGGGTTATGTGCTAATAAGTATACTGCTGGTTCATTTATAAATTGTTCTGGAAGTATGTCTCCTGTTTGTTCGTCTAAGTAAAATAAATTATACCCTGCTTCTTCTATGTAGTGACCTACAAGCATACTACTAGACCCTGTTTCATATGGTACTAGTGGTTTATATGCTTTGCCAACTATCACAATAGGCATACTTGGTAATATCGATACAGCAGGATTATCAGCATTTTGTCCTGATAATTGCATTAAACGTTTTGCCATGTTCTCTGCCTGCTTTTCTCTACTCAGCATAACAGCATCAAACAAATCGTAACCTAGGCCTAAGTCTTCTGCCATCCAACGCAAGGCAATATTATCTCTAGGGTGACAAGCACCACCATCGCCCATGCCTGGCTTCATATAACCTGGACCCATTATACGTCTATCTGAATTTGCTAAGGCGTCACACACAACTTCTGCGTTTATGTTGCCGGCCTTTTCTGCTACGTCTTGTATCATGTTTACTAAACTTACTTTTGCTGATATAAATGTATTGTAGAATACTTTAATACATTCGCATTCGTCCCAAGTACCAATTATGTACTTAGGATTATTTTGCATTATTGTTTTGTAGAAATCTACAAGTTCTTTAGCATCACCTGTTTCATTTCCGTCTGCTGTTCCAATCATTACCATTTCTGGATTAACCATATCCCACTTCACAGTACCCATAGCAATTAAGTATGGATTATACACAAAGCGAGAGTTAGTCATTAAAGGTATAAACTCACGTCTGACAGTACCAGGCAGTACTGTACTAATAAGGACTATTAATTGTTCTTGGGTCGCCACAGCATTTACTTTCTCAAGAATGTCTTTAACTATTGTATAATCAAAGTCCTTGTTTGGTAAATGGCTGGTAGGTGCCTTGCCATCATATTGTGGATCATGTGGAGTAGGTACAGCAATAAAAACAATTTCTTGTCCTCTTACAGCATCCTCCATTGCGTCTACCATTGTAAAGTTTTCAGGCTCTACAGGGTTAACATCATATCCAACAACATCATGGACCTCGGCGACCATTTCGGCGCAGGCTTGTCCTAACTTACCTACTCCGATGAATCCGATTGAGGCCATTTTCATCTCCTGTTTATTGTCTCGTGTACTAATTTCTAGTACACTCATATTTATCATTGCATAAATACTATTATGGAAAATGATGATACGCATGTAAGCCATCGTTGGCTATACGATATCCACGAAGTTTTATTTGCTGATATGGGGTTAAATATAAAACAGGCTAATAGATACGGCTTTGAATTGTACCAATCAGACCCAAAAACAAACCCATTCATAAACGAGCAGTTAAAGGAAATATGTTTTATAAATTATCGTCTTGAATACAGTTATATGTTATATTGGAAGGCTGGGCACTCGTTGATTACCCAAATACTTGAAGATATCTATACACCTATACAGTCAGCCAGCGGTCCATCAGGATTTACACACTCAGTTGAACCTTATAACGAAGCATTGGTGGTACCATACAAAGATCCACTAGACAAATTTTTAAGTGCATATTTTACATCCTACGAATTTAAGAAACAAGCCAATTCTGCTAATTTAACGAGGAATTCAGAAATATATGATGCTACTCGCCATATAACACCAGGTAACGTAGATCAACTTACAGAGACATGTTATAATATGCTAGATAAATTTATAGACAAGTGTTTATCTAATGGTAATGCTACTGGCATGGGCAGTGATCCTGAATGGATAGCATGGAATCGAAGTCATCCAAATACTAACACTTTGTTTGATAATCATTTTTATCCGGTACACTTATTAGTTTACCACGCATTGAGGAATAGAAAAGACCGTTTTAAATTATTAGGATTAAATTTAGACCATGGACCAGAATCTTTTATATTTAAGGATATAATAAACAGTAAACACATACCCGATTCAAGAAAGGAAATGCTATTACACAGACAATCTGCTAATAACAATTTTATAAAAATGATTTGTCAAAAATGGAAGTCTAATAATTCATTAAAGATTAAACAACTAATAGATATATTTTTACTTAATGATTATAAATTAATAGAAGTGCTAGATAAGAATACACTTATCCTGAATAATTAAACAGTATTTCGGCTCCATGCTCGAACTAAGTCGTCACCTTTAAGTGCTATACCAAATGTATGTTTTGTTCCATCTTGTTGAGTTCGTTCAATTGTTCCGTTATTAAATTCCACATCAGTAACGCATTTACCTTCTGATGTGTCTTGAGGCCGGTCATCGTACCACATAGAACTTATACTATGGGCATGTATTGCCTTAACACCTACAGACCACTTTTCAGCCTCTAGTAATGTTCTTTGTCTTTCTACTGTATCGTCGTATTGTGTCATAGTAATATTTATTTATTTAGGGCCACCGTTATGACCGATTAATGAATTTTTCTTCTGTTGCTCTCTCCACTTTAAAAAATGTAACGCAACTTCTTTTGTTGTGTGAGTTAAAGTGCTCACAGGCTTTTTAATTTTTACTTT
>Ga0209634_1000531_pt1 | contig 29627 bp, 26 predicted proteins | sample LinPmetageLP40_FD_184043 | JGI IMG/M metagenome (GOLD analysis project Ga0209634, IMG submission 184043) | Marine viral communities from the Pacific Ocean - LP-40 (SPAdes) (version 2) | ecosystem: Environmental > Aquatic > Marine > Oceanic | place: Pacific Ocean | collected 2010-08-26 | reverse complement strand
TAATTAAATTCTTGAGAATACCGTTTTACTAGCGGTTTACCTCTATACATTCGACCTGGAACTTCTTCCATTTTAACTTTATTTAAACCATGAATAGCAATAAAATTAGAACTATATTCTTGTACATTTGTTTTACCTGCAACATATTCCATATTAAATAATATACTTGGGTCATCTAATACACCTAGTTTTTTAAGATCACCTTGAATAGCAGGTAATGCTTCATTAAACATATCTAACACTTCACCACCTACCTTAATCATTCCATGTCCTGGACTAAATCTATCTTCTAAGTCTGCTTTTGTAATACCCTTAATGTCAAGATCTTTTTTAGAACCTCTATCCATTGCAAATTGTTTAGTACCACCCATATCTATCAAACGAATTGATGAATTTACACCATCAATTTTAACTGCGCCTGGATTTGTTTGTAATGAATTAGCTGCTTGTTCAAATACATTTACTAAATCTCTACCTGATGTTACATTTGGTAAGTCAAATGGGTGAGCCATATGTCCTGCTGCACCGCCTTCTGAAAGTAAAACTTCATTAATAATATTTTTCCACCAATTTTTAGAAAATGTTGATTCTTTTTTCATACTTTGTGTTTTTCGTTTAGATGCTTCTTTACGTTTTTTAATATATTCAAAAGCGGATCTTAAACGTTTTTTAACAGCTGGATCTTTTGCTCTTTCTATAGCTGCTCTAACTCTTTGATGTATTAAATTAATAATTTGAGATTTACGAGCATGTGGTTTACTTTTAAAACTAGCTTTACTTAAAGTGTCTACTATATCTTGTCTTGTAGAAAATTTAACTTTAACTGTGTCTTTTGGATTTTCGTCTGTGTATAATCTTCTTCCTGATCCCTTAGGTTTTTTACCTGTACCTTTTTTAGGATCATTTTCTAAATAGCCTTTCTTTTTAGCATCTTTAGGACTGTTAGTAAATGTATCACTAGCTCTATATCTAGTTTTTTGTACTTGATCAGCTTTATAAGGGGGATAATTTTCATTTATAGGTGTATTATCATGCCCACATGTATGGCAAATATATAAATCATCCCCTCCATCTACTATAGCCCATGTCCAACCACAATTATCACATATAATGTCAGTGTCTGTTACTGTTTCGTTGTACATTTTACCATATAATCCTCCTCTTTTATATTTGTATGAAGGATTAATGTCTTTTTTTGGACCATCAGGCATTCCTGCTTTGTATTCACTACTTTTCATGTAATCAGAAACATGATCGTTAGGATCATATAAATCTTCATTTATGTCTCTAGTTACAACATCCCAAGCATCTTGTTTGTCTTTTTCAGACATATGATCTGGTAATGCATTAAAGAAAAAAGTGTCTTGATTATTTCGAATAAATCCCCTCATTTCTGTACCTGACACTCCTCCTGCTTGGGGTGGAACTAATACTGTTTGAAATTGAATGTCTCGAGGTTCTGCAAATTTACCTATATTCTTAAAACGTGAATCACTAGTGTCCTTTTCACCCATTCCTAAGTAAATTGTAGACCCCTCAGGGGCTGTGTCTTCTATAAAATCATAGACATCTTTTACTGGAGAATTTGATGTTGATGGTTGAATTAATAATTTATCTGAAAGTGGATCTGGGTCTGACTCTTTATATAAATTCCATAATTGAAGAGACATTTCTCTTGTAACACCTTCACGTTCTTTTGCACCTACTTTTACTACAACAATGTCTGCATCTGTGTTTTTAGCTAACCATTTAGCCATATTATAATGACCAGCATGAGGTGGTTTAAACCCACCTGGTAAAAGCGCAATTTTTTTCATTAACTATACAGTTTTGTAATAAATATAACCTTTTACGACAAGGCTAATTTTTTTCTTACTAATGAAGATATTGTAAGTTCTTCTGCAGAATGGAGAAGTTGAGTAAACTGTTCAAATCCTAATTCACTTGGGTCTTTGTCACCCATTTCAATAAAATAAACACGCTTACCATATCCCATTAATTTTTTAGCATGATTAAGGGCATCTTTAAGTGCGTCTTCATCTAATGCAAGGTATACTTTTTTACAGTTAGATGTTAAAATTTGCTTCATTAAAGCTGATGATATTTTTTTACCAAACAATGGAATTGCATTTCGTTTAATTGCCATTGCATCAAATGCACCTTCACATAAAATCACAGGTAAGTCCCAGTTTATATACAGGTCAAATCCAATTATGTCCTTAGTCGCGGGAGCCAATTTATGTTTAATATACGCGTTTTTATCGAATGACCTACCAACATAATAATTAATGTTACCTGTGCTGTCATATGATGGAATTACAACCATATTTTTTAAATCACCTATTTCGCAATATTGAATATTATATTTTACTATGTCTTGTTGGGTGACTCCTCTTTGTGTAAGATAATGAAGTGCGTGTCTTGATAAAACTGCAGATGAAGATATGATAGGTTCAACGCCTTTAGGTAATTGTAAAGTAGTAGCGTCAGGTTTTAGTTGTTTTTTATTTTTAAACTTATATTCGAGGTCAACTGACTTTAAAATGTCGTATACCTTAGGGGATGCTTTAGCTTCCTTAAGTAATTTAAATGCTCGATGACCTTTAAAATCACAAACCCAACATTGAAATTGTTGCGTAACAAGATTAACGGTAAGTTTCTTTTTTCTATGATTACAACTTGGACAATTAAAGACAGCGGATTCTTCCCCTCTAGCTCCTCTAGATGATTTACTAGGTCCTAAAACTGATTCTAATAAATGTTTAAGTAGATCTTCCTTCATAGAAAGAATATACGAAAAATAAATCGCTATGCAAAATCTTTATCAAAAAATTTACCAAGAATATTGTCATTTAAATATTCACTTGATTCAAGCACACCAAGCGCAAACTGATGTTTACATTCTAAGTAAGTTAAATGTTTTTTATTGTTTGCTATAAACATAATTTCACGTTTTAGTTCGTGTTCAAAACCACCTTTTAAATATTCTTTAATTAAATGATGTGAACCATAGTATGTTTTCCAATCACTTTCTTTTAACACACGTTTATACATTGGTGGGCGACCTTTACCTTCCCAAAGGGTCTTTTCTTTTTTACCTAATTTTTTCTTTAAATTATACATTAGTGATTTTTTACCAATGTATTTTTTACCTGTAGGTGTGTGGGTTGTTTGATAAATAAAGCCGAACGTTCCCTGTGGGAGGTCGGCTATATCATTAATTTCTTTTTTATTATATAACCATTTCATAAATTATTATTTATTTTCTAAATCTTCTATTCTTTTAGTTAAAGATTCTATTATTTCTTGTTGTTCTTGAGTAGCTTTTACCAATATAGGAATTAAATCACTAGAATTTAAAGTCATATAACCTTCAGGTGTTTGATCTTTAATAACCATATTAGGAATTAAATCTTCAACTTCTTGAGCTATAAAACCTGGTTGGTTTTTTACTTTATCAAATCTATCTTCATAGTTAGGTGAATCTTTTTTCCAATCAAAACGTCGAGGTTTTAATTTTTTAATTATATCAAGTTGTGGTTCTAAATTTTTTATATTTTCTTTAAATCTTCTATCAGAAGAGACATTATTAGTTTCTTGTGTTGATCGTATAGTTCCATGGACATATAATTTATTTGTACCTGTATAATCACCTTCTCCTGCTATCCCAACTCTTACCCCTACAATATCTCGCGAATTTGAATTGGCACCATTATGACCCCATGTAATACACTGAGATGCATTATCCAATGAACTATTTGTTCCGGATTTACTATTCCTAGCATATAATTGTCCGCGACCATACCAATAGTTAGACTGTCCTAAATCTGTAGCATCATTTACATCTTCTTCTGTTGGTGGCGTTTGACCTGAGAAGTCCAGTATTCTAAAGGGTTGTTGCATAAATGTTGATGTACCACCTCCATTTCCAGCGGGTATATTATATTTTCCTCCTCCTAAACTGTAGAATGCAAAACCATTACCATCTGATTCAAATTTATAAGATTCATTATCTTCGCCATTATGATCAGTAGTAGAAGTTATTGATCCTGGTCCCGCTCCAACATGATTTTTACTAAATATAATCCTAGGATCACTACCACCTTTGTGTGTATATAAATGTACTTGATTTGTTTCTAATGCTCCGGAACAATGGATTGTACCTTGTGTAACTAAATCACCATCATCTGCAAAATTAAATTGAATTTTGTTTTCTTGATTTAAAAATCTAGCTATATCATTTCCAAATGAACCCCCACTACCAAATCTTTTAACAGTTAATGGAGCTGAAGATCCTGTAATTTTTAAACCTTCCGAACTAAATATTAAATTAGCTTCTCCATTTAGAACATCAGCAGATGTAAAAGTTGCAACTCTGTTATCAACTCCATTTGTAACTGATGTTACTGCTCCCCCACCTCCACCAGCTAATGAAGCAGAAGTAAATATTCCTCCACCAATGTTAAGTTCATCGCCTGAAAGAAATATTTTAGAGGCTGAAACTGCTCCACTTGCACTTATTGAACCAACTACATCTAATTTTTCTGTAGGATTTGTGGTTCCAATACCAACTTTACCTCCAGAGGTAATTCTCATTCTTTCTGCATTACCAGGAGAAAATGTTAGGAAACTATAAGTTGCTGTAGAACCTAAATCTATTTTATGGTTAATCCGTGTTGCATTACTTTCACTAGGAACTGAATGACATCTTAAATGAGCATTATTACTAGCTACATTAAATAATAAAGCAGCTGATGGGCGTGTATCATTACTATTATCATCAGATACATTTTGTATTTTTATAGCTACATCATCACCATCTACATTACCAGAAACATCTAATAATTCATCAGGGGAAATTGTTCCAATACCTATTGCTCCACTTGCAGAAATAAACATTCTAACACCCTGGTTATAATTTTCATCTTCACTTCCAGTACCCACACTAGTAAGTAATTTTATATTTCCCCTACTAGCTCTATCTCCCCCAAAACTTCCTATACTTAAATCATGATGGTAATTTAATATTTCATTATTATCTATACCTAAATGTCCAAAATCACCTGATCCTGTAATAAGAATAGATGAACTTATAGATTGTGAAGTAGGGTTTAAATTAACCCCCATAGTGTTAATTTTCTTTATAGATAAACCACCATGTAAAGATTGAGAAGTAGTAATAGTACCAATACTAACACTACTTAAAAAAGAAACAGATTGACTATTACTGCCTGTTTGGAAAATAGAACCTGTAAAACGATTAATAGGACCTGCAAAACTAGATGTTCCATTAAGATTTATAGAACCTGATGTAGTACTAAAATTTATAGAACCTGAATCACCTACTTTAACATCAAATTCACTACCAGTTATAAAAACAGATCCTGTAAATCTATGTTGGTCTGAAGATGCTGAAACACCAAAAGAAACACTTTCTGTGGTAGAATGTGTAGTAGTATCTATAAATGTTAAACCTCGTACAGTAAATGAATCACCTTCTATATTACCTGAACATGATATAGAGCCAGTTACATTTAAAGCACCTGATACTATTAAGGATGAAGATAATACTTGAATAGTAGAACCAGTTTCATTTAAGTTTAAAGAAGAACTAATTAAATTCTTAAAATCTTGACCTGTAGGGACATCTCCATCTTGGAATACTTCACTTAAGTCTACTTTATTTGTTTTAGCCATTTTATTAAGTTATTTTATTATACATATTACGTATCCCATCTTAATACGATAGTGGTGTCAGTTTCATTTGAAGTTCTTAAAGGTTGACCTAATTTTCCTATTACTAATAATTCATCATTTTCATTATATAAACCTACAGTTGTAATGTAAGGTTTAAAAGCTGAACTTGTAGCAAAATCTTTTATACCTGAATAATTTTTTCTAACTGAGGTATTTAAAGTATGGTTAAATTCATGTTCATCTATAGTACATTGATATTCATATTCATAAATTAAATGAGATCCCTGAAATTGTAAAAAATCTAAACCAAATGGGTGGCCTATAGCTTGGTTATTTCCTACTATAAATCTACTATTAACTTGGGAAGCTTGAGGATTAATTATTATACTACCTATTCCACCTTGTCGTGTTGGATTTAAGAAAAGTCTATAATCAGGATGGGTTATAACAGCTAACCCATTAGGATAAAATATATTCCCTATATAAGGAGATCCATTACTACTTTTATAATGGTTAGTTGTTTGGAGTGTTGTTAATGCTCTATTAAATATTTTAATTTGACTTAAAGATCCACTAAAATAATTAGATTTTCCACCTTTATTTCCTATATATAAATTTGCATTATTACTAGTAGAATTTGTAGTAAAATCATTACCATATCCATTATCTATATTAATATCAGTACTAAGAATAGATCCACTTATTCCAATTCCTAATCGAGAATTTTGTAATCTACATACAATATGTTGAAAAGATCCTGTTTTAATTGATTTAAAAGCTTCTGATATAGTATTTCCATCAGATTTCCTAAAATGTATATTAGGAGTATTATCTTTATTCTTAATATAAACTTCAAAAGGATACTGAGGTTCAGCATTTACATCTTTAGATTGAAATGAACCAGTTGCATTTAGAGGATAAGTTCCTGAGGTTCCTTCTAAAGGAGAAGGAATAATAGTTTTAGTAGTTGATTTTCCTATTAAATGAACTTCATCACTTAAATCTAAATTTTTTACATTTACCCAAAATTCAATTGAAAATTCATCTTCTGAATCAAAATTAAATTTTGGATTATGATTAATTTTAATTTCAGAATTAACTCCATTAAAATCCAATAATGGAAAATGACCATCACTAGTATAAAGACTTGATGAACTAAATAGTATTTTTTTATAATTTATATTATTTAAAAAATAACTATCATCATGATCTTTAGATAAAGTACTATATCCGTCAATTATTGTATTGACTTTCTTTTTACCTTTTCTATAAAAAGGAGAATTAGGTCTAAAACCATCTAAAGCATAATTTTCAATAGTATTTAAATCGTATTTTTTAAATCCTTTAACTGGACCTATATCTAGTAAAATAGAACGAGGGTCAGTAACATAATCATCAATATTTGTGCCACTAATTATAAGATTTCCAAAAGAATCATCTATTGCTGTTTGGAGACTTGAAGAAAGTATAAAAGAATTAGGTTTAACATAATGACCATATAAACCTGCGGGGATTGATAATATATTAGCTTCATTATATAAAACTCTTTTTTGTTTTAAATAATTAATATTACCAAATTTATTACCTACATCTGTTTTATAATTTCTATAAAATAAATGGTCTATTTGAGAATATTTTATATTACCACTACTATATAAATCTACAGATTCAGATGTCCAAGAAGAACTAAAATATGTTATTTGATTAGGTGATGATGATGCTGATGTAAAGTTATACTGTTTATTAGCATTAAATGGTATTATTGAGTAATCTTGTGATGAGATATTTTTGTATGCTGACATCTAATAAACATTTTAATAGTCTAATTTAATTCTAATAAGGGCTTCTTTTGAAAATTCTTTAGCTATTGGTTGACTTAATTTAGCTACTGCAATTAAATTACCTGGAGTATCATATAAACCTACAGTTGTTATGTATACTTTTGGGTTACTTTCCATATCGCTGTAAACTAAATTACCACTACTGTCTCTAAATGTAGGATTAGAACTATAGTTATATGAACGATTTTTTACTCTAGCAAAATAATATTGAGCACTAACTTTTTCTTCACTGTCTATTTCAAAATTACTACCACTGTCTATAGATTTTAAAAGTTTTAAATGATTATTATTAGCTGTGTTAGAGGCTATTTGAGGAGTTAAAGCTCCATAACTTCCACTGTCAAAAGCAGGAGCAGTATTAACTACACCCCCTGATAAATGAAATGATAATGCTGATGGGTTAAGTATCATAAATCCACTGTCTGGATAAAAGAAACCATATGAACCACTGTCTGCAGGATGATTGCCAGTTAAAGTACTACCTGACATTACACCACTTGAACCTGAAACTATATTAAATTGTCTACCTGCATTAGTAATAATAGCAGAACCTGTTGTTGTTATTGAATCATCAGTAAGATGAAGTGTACTTGCTTTACCTGCAACTGTGGTGGCTGAACCAGAACCTAAGAAAAGATTTAATGTACCAGGTTTTAAATTATGTTTATAACGAGATCTATTAACATTAATAACATAAATATCATCAGGTGTATAACCATTAAATGAAAAATTAGTAGTACTATCACCATATATTAATTGACGGTATTGGTTATATATGACACTAGTAGGACTATAACTAGGGGCACTTGCATTAAAGGCTAAAGACCCAGAACCTGCTTTATGGCCATAAGCTACAGAATATTGAACACTTGAAGTAGTAGCATCATTATGTACGTCTACAAAAAACGCACCTGAACTTGTTGCTGTAGTAAAAACCGCTTGGGTAGAAGCTGTTATAGCTGAAGTTAGTTTATTAGTATTATTTGTCCAAGTAGAAGTAGCTACTTTAGTAGTTTCACTTAAAAAATCATTATTAGGGTCAAATGGTTCCATAGTTAATTAATTGTTTTTTATTATTTTAATAGCCAGATGCAGTTGAACCTGCAGATGTTCCACCTGAAGTACCACTACCACCAGTAGATTCTTTATTTATTGTAATAGCTATTGTTTTTCTTGCACCTGTATCTTTACCTTCAATAGTTACAGTTGTTATTAATGATGTATTAGTACCAAATATAGATGTACTATTTGTAGTTACAAGATTAAATGATTGTCCTGTAGCTGTTGCACTTACTGCAGTTCCATCTGAATAAGTATCTGTATTAATTACATTACCTGCTCCTGCATCTAAAGACTGAAATAATCTTCTGTCTGCTACAGTTATTATATAATTAGTTTCAATTTGTCCTGTAGTAGCTCCACCATTTAAATAATCTGTTTTAGGAGTAATAGTTATATCACCATTTCTAGATTTTTCTAAATTACTTATATTAGAAATTATAGGAATTTTAGTACTATTTCTATTTAAAGTTACTAATTTATGTCTCATCATGTTATTTTCATCAGGAAATGCTTCTAATATGGGCATATTTTCTATAGCTTGCCCCGCAAATTGAGTTCCATCTGGATGATTAATATTATATAATGCATAATCTATTTCATCATCTGCTAAGGCAAAATGAGTTATATTAAACTCTCCTTTTGAAAGTAATTCTCGACCTTTTTTTGTTAAAATAGCGTCTACTGTAATTGAACTGTTATCTAAATATCCCATTGTAATTGTATTTTGTTATAAATATAAATGATTTTAAAAAGTTACACATTTATTGTACTTGAAGCTAATTCTAAAAATTCTTCTAATTTACTTTCTATATTAGGATGTAAATTTGGTGGTATTATAGCATATCCTTTAGTTCCTATTCCATTAGGTAATTCACTTTCTTTATCTAAATTTATTATTAAAGATGGACCTTTTCTTAAAACAGATAATTGATGACTAGAAAAAGGATAAAAATAGGAAGCTGACACTGTTCTAGAAGATGATAATACTGCTCCACTACCTGTATTAATTTGGTAAGTGTATGTTCTATGAGAAAACTTAGATGATGTTAAAGTACTTTGAAAAAATCTTGATCCTTGCAATTCAGTTGTAGGAATAAAACCTGTATAATCGCGATAAATACTACCTGATATTTTTTCTTCTTCTTCTAAAAATGCATCATATCTAGCACCTACACGAAGAGAACTTGAAATAAAACTTCCACTAGAACCTGAATTAGCTGTTACATGAGGATAAGTAATTTCCATAGTAGCAATGGATTCTTGTCTATTATTAGGAATAGCATACTTTCCTTTTTCAAAAGTAACAAAAAATTGATTTCTATTTTTAGCTATTTCCCAATATACAACTTTATCATAAAAAGATGTTAAACTACTTCCTGTGATTGTTGGTATGTATGTTACTGGATCTACTAAACTTCCCATAATTTAATCATAAAATTGTTTACTACTATCTATTTCTGCCTCATAATCATCTGGATCAACTGTTGGTGCAGTGTAAGATGCAGATAAAGGATTTAATTCATTAATACTACTTATTGTGTTACTGTATATGGATAATTCTGCAGGTAAATTATTATTCATACTTATAGAAGATGTAAATAATGAATGACTTGCAATAGCTGTCATACCAAAACTAAATAATCCACCACCTGTACCTGTATTAAAGTTTTCACTCAATGATCCTGACCCTAAATTATTAGTAAAAGATCCTTGATTATTTTTTGTTCCAAATCCTCCATATACACCATCATCAAAACCGTTAGATGTAGCTGCTTGATAACTATAAACTTTCATTAAAAGTCCTCTATTAAATTTAACATGATGAAAACTAGATAAATTATTAGATTTTTGTCTATCTAATAATCTTACTTTAGCTCTTGAACCTTCAGGAAAATTATCAATCACTAATTGATTAAAAGCATTTTCTTCCATACTTTCCCGTGCAATAACTTCTTCAATAGCTTCTTTCCCTACTTTATAAGGATTTATTAAAATAATTTTATCTATGTTAAGGTAACTGTGGTTGTCAATTTCAACTAAAGGACTTCCAGCATTTAAAGAACCTGTTTGGATATTATTTCCTATAAATAAAGCTACTGTTTTATTTTCTATAACAGGTTTAGGACCATAAGGGTATAAAGTATCAAAAGTATTTGTAATAGTTTTTGTTCGTCTTAAAGATGTAGCATCAAAACCGTATGTAAACCTATTAACTTGGGTTCCTGTAAGTTTAGAACCTTCATAACGAGGATTTTTCCATCCGTCTAAATCTAAAAGACTATCATTAAATTCTACACTATAACTTTTACTTACTGCCATTTTATATATGTTCTACTCCATCAATTAATCTTCTATAATACCTATTAGATGATCTACCTCTAGTTACATTTCCATCAACTGCAGATTGACCTACTTCAAATGTTACATATTCTTCCATATTTAAAGTACAATTAGTTCCTTGTTCTTGTCTTTGTTGATTACTACTTGTAGTTTGAAGTAAATTATTAGTTGATATAACTGAAGATCCACTTATATGATTAATACTATTAGGTTCTATTTCAAATTCAAACGTTTGATATGAATTTGTTAACATACTTTGATCTACACCTGTAGTAGGTAATGATCTTTTAATTTTTTTTCTTTCTAAATAATGTGGTTCAATTACTAATCCTGTTTTTAGATTAGCTTTCATAGGAACCCATTGTTCTATTAATTTAAAAAGTGTATGATCAATATATTGTACTAATTTAATATAATCCCAGTAGTTATATCTATTTTTAACTTTTTTAAAATATATATCTTTTATATCAGATAAATCATTGTATATAAAAGATGTTTGATCTGATGGTAATGGTGAACCAATATAATCATCTAATCTGAATGAGCCTAATGTATATAATATGTCTTCATTTATTTCAGTAGTAGGTGAAAAATATACTCCTAAATCAGGATAATCCAAAGGTTGTCTGTCTAACGTAGACGTTTCTGATTTTAAATTAGGTAATAATATATCATCATCTATAGTACCTTCATCTATTCTAACTTTTTCACTTGTCATAGATTTACCAACTGTGTCAGGAGTAGGTAAATGGTGAGTTTCGATTACTTCTTCCCATTTTTGGGTAGACATATTACTAGTAGTAATTTTTTCTTTAAAAATTAAATTATTTATTACTACATTTAAATTAGAAACTTCAGATCTTTTAATTATAAATGGGTTTTCACCTGCAATAGAACTAGTTCTATTAAAAATATGTTCAACTGTATGGGTTCCCACTGTAGTATTAAGTGTAGTATTACTAATACCCTGATTATTTTCTATTACTAAACCTGAATCATGATTAGATTCAATAATATCATAGGTTAATGTATAAGTTCTACCTAATTCAACAGTATTAAGATAACCATTCCATTTATATATAATATAAGCATTTTCCCCTGCTGAATTGTTTTGAATTCTTATACCCCCACCATCTATAAAAGGATTAGGATCAAAATTGTTTGAATTTGCATGCCAAACTTTTGTATCATAAATAAATGAATTTGCATTAGAATATTGAATAAAGCTGTTTGAGAATTTAGTAAAATCACCGTATTCTATTAAATTAGAATTTATTAAATAATTTATGTCTTGGTTTGGATGGAAACTTGAGCTATCTTCTAAATCATTACTTCCTAAAGGTAATCTTAATACTACATTTTTATAAGATGAAGATGGAGTATTACCACTATACATAAATGGTTCAAGAGCATGTTTTGTAAGAGTATCATCTGAAAGAAGTTCACCATAATGATATTTTATTTCTTGAATAGATCCAGAATAACGTAAATTAGTTGGGGAGCTAAATGAATTTAATTTTAAACCAGCAGGTAGACCTCCTATATAGCAAAATCTAGCACCTGCTTTAGTGTCACCAAACTGTGTGAAACTAGCAACTCCATCAGTGTAGATATCTGCTCCCTGATTACTTCGTATAAAAGAATTATCTAATCCCCATGCATTAGCTTGAAAACTAAAAGTTAATCCATCAAAAAAATTAATTACTTTAGTATTAGTTTTTAAAAAATTAGATTGATATGCTCCAAATGTAGTTTTAACTTTATGTTCACTAAGATTAATTGGATTATTTTGAACTTCTTCAGCTCCAATAAAAATATTCCAAAAATCCCCATTATATACTGGAAAATAACCTGTATGTTTTTTTATCCTCCCATCATTAGTAATAAATGTTAATCTTCCATACTGAGTAGAATCTCCTGAAGATGATATATCATTTCCAATGTAAGGTTCTAATATAAGGTGGGGTTCTCTAGAAGTTTCTTTTGATCCAGATAATGAAAATAAATGATAATTTTCTTCTGATCTAAAAGGTTTAATTCTAAATTCAACAGTTTTAGCTGATGCTGAAATATCATTAGTGTAAGGAGATTGCCATTTAGTTTTTATAAAATATCCATTAAGACCAGAATCACCATTTAAGGCTAATCCTGATTTTTCATAACTAAATGTTTTGTATGTAGTTTTATCTCTAGTAGAACCGCCAAATTCTTTGATATTAAGTATAGTAGATGGAACACCATAACAACTCATGAGTGCTCTAAGACCACGCTCAGTACCTTTAGTTTTTAATAAATAAGGCGCATTATGGTATAAACGTTTCCAAATTTCTTTAGTAATATCTCCTTTAGGTACTGAACCTGCATTTGAAGCCGTTACTAAAGATTGGGAAACTGGAGTATCATAAAATATACTTCCTGATGTCCCCTCCCCTAATATATATTCTATTAAATTTGAATTTTCAAATTGATCAAATGTTTCTAAACCTAAACTTTTTAAAGAAAGATAAACTAAATCTTTTGATACACCTTTTAAATTATCTGTATTATTAACTTCAGTAAGATGTTTTATGTAAAGCCAAGTTTGATCAAAATGTTGACCTATCATATTTACAAAAGTATTATAAAATGAATTGTCAGGATTTTCAACTATATGATTAGGAATAAAGTTTATTAAATTATCTTTATTTTGTCTATCATATAAAGAAGCGGATAATAGTTGCCCACCATAATTTGGAAAACTATCTTTTTCATCCCCTATCCAAGTTTTTACTTGAGAAGAAGAAATTGAATATAAATTATAAGGAGAAGTAGTATTAGATTTAGGCCAAGATGCAAAAGATCCTGAATTGTAATATAAAAATCTTTCATAACCATCAAAACCTTTAACTAAATTAGTTTTTTTAGTTTTAATATCTTCTTTATTATTTTTAATATGAATTGAAGAAGATGTTATTCCTGTAATTGAATTTAAATTCAAAATTTGGGAATCATACAATTCAAGCAATTCTATTTTATAATGAAAATTTTTTAATCTTTCTTCAGCACTACCAAAATGAACAAAATTTTCAAAATGATATGCAGATTTATCAATTATAGCTTCATCACTAGATGATATAGGAGGAATATAATCATACACTACATTAGGTATGTCCTTTTTTTCTAACTGATTTAATAAATTTTGATAAGATGAGGTTAGTGTATATTCTAAAATTTCATCATAATTTTTATAACTTGAAGGAACACTATTATTTAACCTAACATCTATTTTAAAATTAGGACCTTTTAAATCTATACTATCATCTATAAAATCTATGCCTCCTAAATCAATATCTATTATAATAGAATCTGATATATCAGTTACTATATTAAAATTATTATTTAAAGATAATTCATTAGGTAAAGGTTGAGATAGTTTAATTAATATCTCATGTTTATTTGGATTTTGGTTTAATATTAAATTAACACCAGGAATATTTTGATTTTGACCAAAATTTAAAATAAAATCTACAAAAGAAATTGAACTTTCTATTTCACTTATAAATCCTTGAACTGCATTGCCAAATTCAGGATTATTAATATTTCCTGCAATTGCTCTAAGTTCAGTTCTTGATGGTGAAATTTCTTTTAAAGTAAATATTTTAGATAGAGTATTAAATATTTTTTTACGTTGTATATTAAATACTAATCTATATTTACCTGAAAGATACCCGTTAGTATTTAATACCTGTACGGGGTCCATGTTAATATCTTTAGGAGTAGGTTGAGTGTAATTTGTAAAATTACTTACTGAGGATAATAATTGATTATTTTGATTAAATATATGTAATTCTATATAATCTTGAGGCAGACCAAAATCAAAACTTAATGTTTTCTTTACTACAGAATTATTAAGATTTAATCTTTGTTGTGTTGATATGTTTTGTATTTCAGCCATCAATTAAATAATTTATTGTCCTTGTCCCATATTTGGGGGACCTGGTAAATTTACATTATAAGGTGATAATTCACCATCTTCTAAATTAATTCCGGGAAAAAATTCTATAAAATTATTATCACTCCATTTTCCTTCAAATTCACTTCTTTCTGTTTTACTAACGGGGTTATTAACAGCTGTTTTAATATCTGTTATAATACTATAAGTATTTATATTTGCATCTTTTAATAACATCCACATTCTTCTATATCTTACTACTGTATCTCTAATAGCATCTAATTTATTATATGGTTGAATAATTTTTTGTGTAAGATTATTAATGTAAGATACTTGTTTTTGATTATTTCCTAAAAGTTGATCTAATAATATTTGTCCATTAGTTCTCTCTTCTTCAGTATAACCATATTTTATATCCCTTGAATATTCATTTCTTAATATTTCTATTTGTGTTTCTTGTCTCCAAGCATTTTTAATAGCATCTTTTATAATTGGAACTCCTTCATTAATAAGATTTATTCGATTAAATTCTCCCACACCACTATTAAGATATTGTCCCCACCAAGAATTATTTGTTATATTATCTATTGATACTTGGTTTTGTTGAGTTATATTTTTTTCTAATCTTCGTTCTGCATTTTTAGCTCCTGGATAAGCTATATCTTCTATATCTAAGTAAGATCCTTTATCTAAACCATCTATAATAGTTTTAGGAACTGCTAAAACTATATCATCATATGATGTGGATACTGGAAAACCTAAAGAAGCTTTTAATGCTAAGAAAACATCACCATCATAACCACCTATTACTTTTCTTGCTAAACCTCTATCCATATAATGGATATTGTATCCATGAGGAGTTCCATCTGTATCCATAGGTGCTAATATAGTTCCATTAGAATAAAATGGATTTTCATTTTCAGTTTCATTAAGTTGCTCTGTAAGTCTTATTATTTCCTCTCTAAGTGTATCAACTTCTACTTGAAGGGGATTTTGATAACCATTTACATAATCTTGACTTTTATTTATTAAAGTAGTATGGGATTGATCTCCAGTTTGGGGGATATTATAAAATAAATTATCATACATAGAAAAAAATCTATTAAGATTTATTGGATCTTTTGTCTTAAATAATTCAGAAAATGACTTATCAATAAACTCATTAGCTGATTGAGCCCCATAAGTTACTTTAGATGTTTTTATATTTTCTTGAGCCATTATCTAATTACTTTAAAATGATAATTATCATCATATATTTGTGTACCATCATTATTTATATGTTTAAATAAAATACGGTAGTATCTCTCTGGTTGTAAACCATTCATATATAAATTAAAATACATTCCATTATCATCAGCACTTAATTTAGTACAATTATCATCAAATGGAATTACTATTTCTTCTGTGTGAGCATCTCTAATACTATAATAGGATGATGTTGTAAAATATCCAGGATTTAGATAATTAGATGATGATGTAAACTGACGTGTAGGATATTTATCTCTTACATGTAATTTAATTTTAGCTACATCATTTTTATTATATTTATCTTTATTATTATATAATGATACATTTAAATCTCCTGAGAATTTAGCAAATGATTGTGAATTGTGTATACTATCATCCCATTTAAAAGCTAAACGAGGGGGGTAAATTGTGTGGGTGTCTACAGAAAAATAACTTAAGGTACCTCTACTACCTGATACATTTTCTTCAACAGAATCTGAATTTTTAATTATGAAACCATAATTAGGTATTCCTATAGGGTAATTTTGAGAATTAAATAAACTAGAACTAAATTTTTGGACTATAGAAGTTACATTCAAATCTAAGTCTAATATATCAGCATTAGAAAATAGTTGGGTACTTTTAAATTCACTACCTGTGTACCATTCGCCCCCACCTAATGTTAAACTAATATTAGGATTTATTGATCCAGTTGAACCATTACCAAAATTTGATGTATTCCATTTACTTTTTCTAATTGAATTATCTCTATATATCCAAGAACATCCATTAGAAGAAGTAGGTAAATTAGAATATCTTCCTGTTCCTTCATTCCATGAACTAGATAAAGGAAATACTTCTATAGAATGTTCTAATGCTAAATTTTTATGTTCAGTAGAAAATAATTGTAAACTTGAAGTAAAATTATTAGAAGTTAAACTAATAGCTTCTCGTATATTATTATTTGAAAATTGAATTAAAATTCTTGAGGGAAAATATATTTGATTAGTTATTCCTTTTTCTTTTACTAATTCAAGTATTTCATCAACACCCGTATTCATAGTATCTCTATCAGGATGACTATATATAGTTGTATCTTTTTCGGGAAATATAAAATAATATGCCATATTAGTATGTTGTTACGCGTCCTTTAATATCAGTATTTGGATATTTTAATTCAAATATACTTGGATCCATTGAAGGATATATTACACCTTTTTTAGTAGCTCCATTAAAATCATATTTATACTTTGAATATCCCAAACTAGTTCCATTTTTATTATTTAATTCTACTTTTTCAACTGTTTGTACTCCTATAACTCCTGCTATTAGATTAGTTATTTCAGATATAATAATAGGTTGATTAACTTGCCATTTATCTATATTAAAATAATCTTTTAATTCTGATATACAATTTAATATAACTTCTTCATTATTATATGTTTTAAATGTGGTAATTTCAAAATCTAAATTAAAATTAATTACAAATGCATCTTTAATATTAATTGCATCTGTTAACATTCTATATTGTTCTAAATAAGTAGATAAATTAGTTTTTGTAGCTGTGTTTAGGGAAGTTAGATGTTTATTTTTATCATATCCTAAAGTATATAAATTTAATGCTGAGGGATTAGGAATCTTTCCAGGTTCAGTAATTAATGGGGAAATTTGATCATCTTGAGTAATATAAGCTTTAGCTACTCTACCAAATTTAGGGGGTAAAGATAAAGTTCTTATTAAATAATCTTCTTTAGTTACAGTTCTTTGTTGGGCTGAAAAATTAGCTATAGTATTTAATCTAACATCTTCTACACTATCACCATTACTACCACCTATTGCTGCTTCAGAATTAGTTGATACTATTGAAGATTCTACAAAAGTTAATAATGACCCATTTAAATTAGGTTTATTAGAAGTAATTAAAGATTCAGGTTTAGTTATTGTATTAGATTGAACATTAGAATTTAAACCTCCTCCTACTAAATATGTTACTGTTAAAGTAGTGTTAGAAGGTGCTTGTCCATATGCTCTAGTTAAAAGAAAATTAGAAGGATCATAAGCTACATCTAATTTAGATCTTCCATCTTTAATTCCTAAACCTATATTATCAGGATTGGGAATAATTTGTTCATCTGCTTTATCACTAGTACCTGCACCAAATTGGATTTCTAATTTATTATTAGTTTTAAATCTTGAAATAAATCTTCTAGAAGATTGTTTTAATTTTAAAAGATAAGGAGTTTGATTATTATATTGTTGTAATTCAGGGTCATTTGCTCCTATATTTTCTATTTCTTCAAACATTGTATCTTGTGCTAAGTAAGGGACTTCACTCCATATATTTCCCTCACTATCTACTATAGATTCAATTGATATAATATTATTATCAAATAAAGTTAAAGTTTTAAATTTTTCAGCAGATCCCACAGTAAATGGCTGGGTTTTTACTTCTCCTGATATAGCTTTAGTAGTCTTTTTTAATAAAAAATATTCTGGATTTTGATTATTATCATATTGATAAACACTTGTTTCTAAAGGATCAAATAAAGAAGAAAATTCAAAATCAACTTCATTATTAATATAAAAAATAGGACCTTCAGTTGATTTAAATGTTGAATTAGGTTTAATTTTTAAAGTGTAATCTAAATCAGGTTCATATAATTGATTAGTAGTAGTATCTCCATTAGCATTTATAACTGTTCTATTAGAAATTTTTGAGGGAACTAATTGAAATATATCTAAATTAGTACTTGCAGCTGTAGTTACTTTAGGTTTATAACCCATAGCATAAGCTAAATTATATAAATTTTCTTTTTCTTGTGCTAATGTTAGAAAAGATTCTCTTAATTGAGTGTCAGTATAAAAAGATAAAACATCTCCTACATAAGCTGCCATTTCAATAAACATCATTCCTGGATTACCTTCACTAAAATCATTAAAATTATTAGGAAAATACACTTCAGCAAATTCCATTAATTGCTGTTTAAAAGAATTAAAATCTTTATTAAGATATTTTATATCTTTTTCTTGCGTTTTATTTGATACTTTATTATAGGCCATTAGTTAAAATTAAGTTGTATAGTATCATTAGATCCATCTAAATTAGATTTATATGATATAGTTATATATAATTTATGTTCATCTTCAATAAAGTTAACTTGTGTTTCTATTAAAGATATTTCAGGAATATAAAAATTTATTTGTTGATTTATCTTTGAATTTAAATTTTCTTGATCTATATTTGATTCAAATAATAAACCTTTTAAACCTATTCCATAATTAGGTGTATATAATCTTTCTCCAGGTTCAGTTAATAATAAATTTATTAAATTAGTTTTAATTTGTTCTTTAACTGTTTTAGTTCCATTAAATAAATTAGTTTCATCAAGAGGAAAGGCAATTCCTATAGTAACATTTTTGTTAATATCTAAAGGGTTAATTTTTTTATTTCCTCTTAAATAAGCCATTATGGTCTACTATTTTTTTTCTTATCTATTGCCCTCATTAATTCACGATAATCTTTATTTACAACATTAGATACTACAGTAGGCATTGGTACTTCTGGTATTAATGTTGATTCAAGATTTGTATTACCTTGGGCTGTTTCGTTTAATAAATCATTTAATGCCCCATTAGATGTAAAATTCTGAGATATAGGTTTACCCATGATTTTTTCTTTTAAAGAAGTTTGTACACTTGAGGGAATTGGGTTACCCATTCCTGTAGCTGTTATATTACGTTGTGTTGGTTGTTCTACAATTGTAGATGTGAATTCATCACGTAAATCTTCTTTAAGTGTTTTAATTTCGCGTCGAAGAGCATAATCTATTTCTTCTCTTACAACTTTTCTAATTAATTTTTCGAAAACTGTGGCTTTCATATTAAGTAATGTTTGTTAATAAATATAATTAAATTAAATTTTATTGAGTGTATCGTCTATATCCTTTTTTAGTACCATTTTCTGTTTCTAAAAAGTCTATATATTCAATTCCATTAGTATCTCCTACTTCCTCAGCAACATCTGGATCTAATCCATCAAGTAATTCATCTACTTCACCATCATTATTTAAATTACATACATTTAAATATTGACTAAAATAAGTGGCAATAAGAGCCAATATACCATTAATAGCAGATATTAAGGGATTTACAGCATTTATAGCTATATCTACTAATCTAGTAGGACTAAGGATATCTTGCAGAGTTTTATTAATTTTAAATTTAAATGTTGCTATAGTTCCTTTAAATTCTTCTTGTTTTTGTTTAGCCCCATCTATTAAATCTTTAAACTTAACAGTTTTAGCACCATCAGCAAATTGAGCTTTTAAAAATTTTATTGCTACTTGAGCTACTCTTCTTACAATTGAAAGAGTAAGTATTAAACCTTCCATTATATCTAAATAGCCTAACATTCTTTCAACAAAATCTCTAATTTTTTGGATTTGTTCTTGAATACTTTGTAATTTTTCTTTAGCTTTTTTTAAAAAATCTTTAGCAACTTCTAATCCATCTTCAATTTTTTTCTTTAAATCTTCCATAAATTTTTGCCCTTCTACACTACAAGCTAATTCTTTACCTTGTTTAATTACTTCATCTACTAATCGTTGTTTAATATTTTCTTTAGTAGGAATTAAGGCTTTATATTTTATAAGTTGCTTTCCAGCTTCCTCTTTTAATTGCTTATTAACATTTTTAAGCATTTTTTCACTAGTACTATCTAATGTATTTAATATTTTTGTAGCCATTATACTAAATTAATTTGTTTACTTTTAATTTCTTTAATTCGTTCTTTTAAATCTCCTGTATCTTTTAATAATTCTTTTATTTTATTTAATGATGCAGGACTAGGAGTAGTAGGAGCTCCTAAATTACCTAGTTGATTTATTTTTCCTGTTTGAAAATCAAGTAAAATTTGTTCTAATAAATTTATTAGATCAATTAGCCATTGTTCAGTTGAATTTCCTAATAATGCAGGTTCATTAGCTAAATCACCATCTGCTTTTAAACCTAAATATATTTTAGGTGCATTAACTATAAATTTACTATTTTCTTCTTCTCCAGTGTCAAAATGAAAACTTCCATTAGTACTAAAACCAATAGCTTTATTTGAAAATAATAGTATAGAATCATCCTTAGCGTTAAATATTAAACGATCTGAGGTAATTAATATTTGCTTACCACTATATTTATCTGGTTGTGTTGGTGTATAACTCATTATGTTAATAAATTTTGGTTAGCATTAGTCCAATCACCATCATCTGGTTGCCAATGAGTATATTTATTATTTGTTGTACTTGGTTGTGCCCCTCTATCTCTATAATATTTTGATAATTCAGGATTTGATGTAAATAAAGTTAATTTTTTTCTATTTACATTTTGTTCATATGCTATATGAATCCAAGATGATTTTGGTTTTGGAAGAGTTCCTTTTTCAGGTTTTTCCCAAATCATTTGTTGCCATTCGAAATTTGATTTTATATAATTAAATATTTCTGAGGTAGGTACATTTAATACTTGTATATCTGCTGCTTTTCCAAATGAATGAGGACCTTTTCCACTCCCCCCTACTTTTAAATCTAATTCTTCACATCTATAACATGATGTTATTATCATATCTTCCCCATATTTTTCACGTAAAGGTGTTAGTATATTTACTGCTAAATTTTCTAAATTAGTATTTACCGTATCATAACTTTTACCTGAATCTCTTCCTGGAAGGTTATTTATATTATTTGCTATAGCTGTATCAGAATATATTAAATCATTTAATGTATATACTCCATATGGTCCTAATTCTGTTAAAACATCTTCTGTAGTTGTTCCTTCTTCTGATCCTGATGGGATTACTATAGGAATTGGATTATCATCTGGATCTGGAGGAATAGGTATTAAATCTTCAGATTGAGGAGTAATTTCATTAGTATCTGTTTCTTTTTCTACTTCATAAAAACCAACATCCCCACCTGCTTCTAATACTTCTGCTTCAAAATCTCCAAATGGATCATTTGAAATTGGATTAGAACTTGTTGGAGTAGGTTGAATACTAGGAACATAAGGTTCACTTTCATCAATAAGAAATTCCTCATTAGATATAGGTGTAGAAGGTGTAGGTTCTATTACTACTGTATTAGCTGGAACTTCTGTAAATTGGATTTCTATAGGAACTGGGGCTATGAAATTAGCTCCAAATGATTTTTGATTTATAGATGCAGGAATAAAATTAGAAAGTTGTTGGGTAGAAGTCATATATAATGAAGAATTATCATTATTAATATCTTCTATTGTTGGAATCCATCCTGTAGTTAAATTTTTATCCTGACCGTTTCTTATAATAGTAATGGGATCTCCTATAGATCCTGTTGAACTCCATGGATTATTAATGTTACTAGTAGATCCAAATCTAATAGAATTTCCAAATCTTCCTTCTATAATATTATCACCTTCATAAGGTAATAATGATTTGATATTTAATTGTTCATTAAAATAATTTCCTAAAGGTATTTGTGGTGAATCTGATGGAGATTTAATTATACCATTTTGAGTATTTTCATAATCTCTAATAGTTGTGACCTCTTTTAAACCTTTTACTGTGGGGAGAGCATTATGATGAGGACTATTCCATACATTAATATTGGGAAAATAATAATTAGTAATAGAATTAGGAGTATTATAAATTTTCTTATCGTTAGCACTGACAATTAATACTATTTCATTTATAAGAGGATAACTTTTAATAAAAGAAAAAAGTGGTTTTGCAGAACTAGCAAATTTTTCTGATTCTAAAGGGGTATCATCTTCTATTTTAGTATAAAAAATAGTACCTATAGAATCATAATCACCAAATTCATTAAATTTAGGATGATTTTCATCTAAAATGATATCAATAACTCTTACAGATATTAATCTTTGACCTGGTTGAGTAACAGCAGATAGTAAATCTGATGTATTTACAGATGTACTTTTAATTACTGCCATTATCTTTTTTAGGTCCTTTTTCTGTTTCTTCTATAATATCTTGTAATTGACTCATTTCTTCTTCAGTTAACATATCACTACCACCACTTGTAGCATTTCCTGTAGATAAGCGTTGTACTATGGAAGCCATTTTTAATAAATGATCATCATTTTTAACGCTAATTTCCATATATTCTTTAATTAATGGAACAACAACAGTAGCATCTCCTAAATTTTGGATAAGAGGTCTTAACTCAGCTATGAGTTGGCCAATTTGTTTACCTTTTTTCTTTTGATTAACATGAATCTCTTTAAGAAGATCAGAAAAAGTTTTGTCGTCAAATATTACTTGATTTAATGAATCCATATTGTATTTTGTTATAAATATAGATTTTTTAAACTTTTACATACCCCGTTTTATCATATTCAGTATATAATTCATGGTATTTTTTCTTAAGTACTTTAGTTACTTTAGTAATTACGGGGGTATCTACGTTTGTAATTTCACGAATATAAATGTAAAGGGCCTTTTTATTAAAAATCTCTAAATTTTCTCTACGTTTAAATAAAATATTAACAGCATCACACACTTTTCTATCATGGTCTTTTTTAAATAACCTAAACATATGTTTATCGATGTATGCTGTGAAATAATCTATAAAGTCTTTCATGTCTTCTTTACGTTCAGGACGTCCAAGTTCATGAATTACTTTATTATCTTCATCTGCCGCTAATACATCTGTGGTAATTTTTTTCTTTTTATAATTTGTATTATTATAAAGAATAAGATAATTTTTACCTACAATTGAAAAATAACTAAATGCTTTAGAACCTTTAGTTGGGTCAAAATAATGAAGTTTTTCTAAAAGAAAACATACAACTTCATGTTTTAAATCTTCTAATGATTCAACTTCTGTATAATAAAATTTAAAGGTATGTATAAGATTTTCAGCTAATTTATAAAACGAATAATTTATACGGTTGTTAAATATCTTATTTCGAGTCGCTTCATTATTAGAAGCTAAATATTCACCAATAGCTAATTCAGTGTCGTGGGTAAAATACATTCTAGTACTTTTTCTTCCACGTTTCTTTTTTGGAGTAGGAGAACCGACATTTGCCGGTTCTTTTTTTTCTGTTTTGCTCATTTATTATTTCATGCGAAATTCATTTAATGCTTCTTGAATTTTTTTAACTTCTTCAAAAAACCAACCAATTTCGTCATCTGCGTAAAATACCCCTTTTTGATCTACTTCTTTTAATCGGGCATCGCAAGCTGCAATTGCTTCGCTTTGTTTATTTATAAAATCCTCCATCGCTTCATTTTTCTTAATAAGATTTCTTATTGCAACAAAAGATGCTGAAATCGATAGAGTTAATAAAATTACTAAAATTATTTCCATTTAATCTTCTTTAAAAAACGAATCAATAACACCTAATGTAGCTGCTGATAAGTTTGGATTATTTGCTTCGTTTACGGCTTTAGACTTACGTTGTATTTTATCTGCTTTAGAGGCGTTTTTAGGTTTTGAAGATGGTACTGAATTTGTATTATTATTCCATTGTTCGAATTCAATTTGGGCAGCCATATGATCTGCTTGATGCATTAATAAAGGTAAATGAGTACGTAAACGGGTTTCTTTTTGACCAGACATAAAGTAAAATTTATTTGACTCATCATATAAACCATCATGAATTTTAATTGTAATAAACTCATTTTGGGTTACTTTACAACCAATTTCCTGTAATATAAATAAAGATCGTTCAGGCACTTTCATAGCAGGTATGTCAGTATTAAATTTATAAATCATACCTAATTTATCTACGTGCCATTGAGAATCGTTGGGTTGGTAATATTCACCTTCTTGTTGACCCATTTTACCTAAATCATGAAATAATGCGGCAAAACGCATTTCTTCTATTGTATATGTATCCATATCACCGCCCTTATTATTCCAAACTGTATATAATGCATTAGCACAGTCTAAAACACGTAAAACATGGTCACAATAACCACCAGCAAATGCTGAATGATGCCAATTTTTAGATGATGCAGGCATCATCATAAAACGTTCTTCATATTTTTTAAGAAATGGTAATAATATAGATGAACGTTCTTCACTTATATTATTTTTAACCTCAGTAAGGTAACGTTCCCAATTTGATTGGATTTTTTCTGCTGATAACATAACCTATTTATTTATTTAAAATGTACCTGTATTTTGAACCCCTCTAGCACCCATATTTCCTGTTGTAGAAATAGTAATTATATTCTGAAGTTCTCCAAAACGTTCTTTTAAAGCTCCTTCTTCCATAAATCTAATAGCATCTTGAGTTTGCCCACGCTTAATTAAATTACGTAATTGAGCTAATGACTGATCTAAACGATCTAATGCTTCTTGAGTTTGTCTTGCGTATTTCATATTATATTTTTTAATTATTAGATATATAATAAACTATCTTCGCTCATCCACATCTTTAGCGTAAGTTTTTTTCTTTTTCTTTCTGCGAATCTTTTCTTTTGAAGGTTGATTTTCCCAGTCCGACAATTTATTAAAATTGTTTTTCTTATTTTTCATTTTAATATGTTTTTTGGATTGTGTATTCGGTTCGCCATTTTCACCTATAAACCCCTACAGTGGTAGGATATAAAATATCTCAATATAAGCCTAGTTTTTTTGGAATTATTTTCTAACAACCATATTTGGTGCAATATCATACCATTTATATCCCGTTACTCCCCTAACTGAAGTATCGAATTTTACTGTATCTATAGCGTTATCTAATTCAGCCATATCTATAATAACATAATCTCCATTACTACTATTTAAAAATAAAAATGTATTTACATCTGTTTTTATAGCATAGGATCGAGAATTTACTTTAATTAGATTTTTTTTAATTTTATCAGGATCAATAAAATCTGTAGGAGTATTAAAATACATTGGGGCTACTCCTTTATCATAAAATGCTCTATCTAAAGCTAATTGAATGATTTTTTCAATATCGTTAGCATTTTTTCCACTCTCAATAGCAGATTCATATAATTTTTTTATTGAGAATACCATAGAATACTTTATAGTAGATAAATAACCTAAATACTCTTCTAATAGTTCACCATCTAATAACTGCCTAGCAGCATTTTCAATAGTTTCTTTATTATCATTTCCTCTACCACTTTGTTGGCCTAACCTACCACCCGTACCTTTTACTTCTAAATTTTTGCCATTCCAGTTTAAATCTCCTTTAGATACATTATTATCTACATCAGAAAACATTAATCCTAAAAACACTTCTGCTTTACCAACAGAAGAACCCCCAGCATCCGCTCCAGGTTCAATATTAATTAAATCTCTTACTAAATCAGAAGATAAACCTAATTGTGATACAAAATTACCACTTAAATCTAAACTTGATAATGTTCGGGGTTTTTTAATATATTGAATAAATTCATCAATATTAGAATCAGATATATTATTAAAAATGGTTTCAATAGCAATATCTCCAGTTTTAAATTTATCAGAAGTAAATCCTTTACTATTAACAAAATTTAATATACTATCTTTATAAGCAAATCCACTTATATTTTTAAATAATTTTTGAATTTGTGGGTTAGTTAAATTAGCATTTTGGATAAGTTTAATTAAATCATCTTTAGAATGAGCTGAAATTTGAGTTTCGTCCTCATTATCAGTTATATTATCTTCCCCTAATGTATTTAAAATATCTGTAGGTAAATTTAATTCAGTTAAAATAGTTTCTAAAATAAGGATATCAGAAGGATTACCCAAATCTGGATAACCCTTCTCTGTCCTATAAGACCATTCAACTAATAACTCATTAAGAGTCATATTTTTATCCTTTAAGCGTTTTAATATTCGCTAATTTTTGGAATCTTTCTTGTAATGCTTTAGATCCTGCATCATATCCAGTAGATCCTTTACCACCTACGGCACCATATCCTGCGTTTGCACCCGCTGAAGATTTACCAAATGGTTTCATACCTGTTTTTTGTACAGACGCTTCAGTTGAAGAATTTTCTTCTAAATCTGCTTCTGCAACATCTTCACCTGGTTCATCTGTCATACCATCCATGTCATTATCTTCACCATCGCCTTCAAAATAAGCTTGAAGCATTTGATAAATTTTTTCTAATGCATCTTCTGGACTTTGTTCTTCGCCCATTCCAGGCTCCATATCCATATCAGCATCCATATCTACGTCGTCTGCGCCTACTGACACATCAACATCATCTTCTTTCATGTATGATTCGAATTCTTCCGCAATCATTTTTTTTAATTCGTCTAATTTCATTTTTTCTTTTTATTAGAATTATTAGTTTTGGTTTTATAATTAGGTTTTCTACCTCGTTTTTTCTTGCCTTTTACAGCACCTACAACATCTTTAGATTGGTTAACTACATTTCCTGCAGCCTTCTTTACATCTTTCAATTCCTTTATAACTTCACCTAAACGATCTTTAGCTTCACCGTGTAATTCAGCAGCTCGTTCGTCTAATGTAGTTAAATCTTTTAACCAATTCCAAAAACTTTTTAAATATTTTTTCATAATTAATCTTTATTAAGTCCAGCTGTCAAACCTTCCATATAAGATTTACGTGCTATATCATAATGTACTTTAACACCTGCAGCACCTTCTTGTAAAGAAGCACCAGATTCTTTAATAATTTCAAGTAAACGACGATTTACATCACGACCCATAGCAGTTGCTGCTACTTCTCTCATATCATCAGTTTCTTTTAATGCTGCTGTGTCTGCATCTTTTTCTAACTTAGTAATTTCATCATTAATACTTTTTATACGCTTAGGTATATCACCTACTCTTTTCATGTAAGTTTCTTTATCTAAATCTTTAGATTTAAATTTAGCAATTAAAGGATCAATTTTAGCTTTAAGAGATTTTTTTTCTTCTTTTTTCTTAGCAATTTCAGCTTCAATTCCTTTAACACCAACAGCTTTTTTCTTAGCTTTTTTAGTTGCTTTTTTAGCTACGGCATCATCATCAGGAGCATCATCATCTTCTTCTTTAACTGATTTTTTCTTATCTTTTTTACTAGTAGCTTTTGAAATAGCATTTCTACGATTTTTTAGATAATCATCTGTTTTATCTTTTTTACCGTCATTATTTATATCGCCATCTTCTTTCCCTACTGGATCCATTTTTTCGGATAAAATAGAACGAATTTCTTTTTTAATAGCTTCTTTAAGAGCTACCATTTTATCATTTTTATATTCTTGATCTACTGGTTTCATTTTGCTTTCGTATTTTTCTTTCATATATTTGTTGAAAGAAGGTTTTTTTCCTTGAACGTTTCTATATTCTGTTTCGTATTGAATTTTACAAGAATAATAAGCTGGAAATGTAGCTAAATTCTTTAATACTTTGTCTGTTGAAGTTTGTCGTTGAAGTGGATCTGATTCATTTAATCGTGAAATACCCATTGTAGCTAATTCATAATCCATTCCTTTTTTAAATTCGTACGGATTAACTCGATCTAATCTATTATCATTTCCGTAGTGAACACCAATACTACCTTTTTTAGGTGAAGGTGAATAGCCGTAAAATTTGTCGTTTGCCATTTTAATTAAATATTGTTCTATGATAAATATAAAAGAGAGTCAGAAACTTACATCCGTTATCTCTTAATAACTTTATGTTGGATTTTAGTATTATTATATGTTATATTAAATATGTAAATACCACTAGAAAATGGTGATAAATCAATTTGATTTGTATTTTCAATAGTTAATACGATTTCACCTAATAAATTAGTAATATCAATTTTAATATCGTTTTTAGCTGCTATATTGATAATGTCTGTAGTTGGATTTGGATAAATTAAAATTTCATCATCATCTAAATCATCTAATCCAACAAATTCTTCACTACAATAATCATATAATCCTTCACATTTAATATCCCATTCATTATCACAACATAAAGGATCTGTTGAAATTACCCATGCATAACAAGGATCATTCAACCAATAAGGCTCTCCTGGCCCATCAACACATCCAGCATCATATAAACAACTTCCATCATCAGTATTTACAAATGGATTATAATTATAAGCTGTGGGGTCCATACACCCTTCTTCTACATCAATACAACTACCATTATCTGTATTTGCTACATTATTATAATTAAATGCTAATGGATTTGTACAACCATAAACTATTTCAATACAAGAAAAATCTTCTTCATTTGCATCAGGATTAAAATTAAATGCATTTGGATCTGTACAACCAGGGGTTACTGGGATACATGATTCATTGTCTGTATTTGCTATTGGGTCATAATTAAAGGCAGAAATATCTGTACAACCAAATATATATGGAATACAATTATCACTAGGCATATTGGCTAATTCATTATAATTCCACATTGTTGGATCCATACAACCATATACTTCTGCAATACAAGATTCATCATCGACATTAGCATCTACATTATAATTAAATGCCACTGGATTTGTACAACCATAAACAGGATAAATACAATTATCATTATTTACATTTGCTGTTGGGTCATAATTTAAAGCTAATTCATCTATAC
>Ga0209634_1000530_pt1 | contig 29638 bp, 26 predicted proteins | sample LinPmetageLP40_FD_184043 | JGI IMG/M metagenome (GOLD analysis project Ga0209634, IMG submission 184043) | Marine viral communities from the Pacific Ocean - LP-40 (SPAdes) (version 2) | ecosystem: Environmental > Aquatic > Marine > Oceanic | place: Pacific Ocean | collected 2010-08-26 | reverse complement strand
TTATAAATATGCAACCTGTTTTATTTATTAATATTTTTTTTAATTACTATTTAACTCCTATATAAGCAGATGCTGTAGTAAAATATAATCCTCCTTCAACTGCTGATGGTATAGTTCCATCAGGTTGGACTCTAAAGGTAGCAATACCTTCACTATCTATTTGAAATAAACTTTGTGTTGGTGCTGTAGCACTTTTTATTAAGAAAAGTTCACTACTATTTATTAGAAAATCAACACTACCTGTAACTTCTAAACTACCTGTTATTTCTGCTGATCCTGTAAATGGAAATGCTGCTCCACCACCACCTGATCCTGAAGTTAATGCATCTATTACGTTGCCTGCCATTATTTGACCTGCTGCAAATCCAAAGTTATTGTTTATGGATGCATCTTGACCAAGAAACATTGGACCTACTTTATTATCAGATCCTATATTATATATTGCACCTTGTGCTGTAGTTGATAAGTAAGTCATACCTGTTGGTAGACCATTCATATTTCCTCCACTTGCAGTAAGATAAAGATTTACTTCAAATCCTGTATTACCACCTGGTCTACTTTGTACATTTGCAACCTCAAATTGGGCAAATTGTCCTGTTCTTTGTGTTCCTGGGACACCATCTAGTGCTACTGGAATTGCAAAACCCCATTCTAAATCACCTGCATTATATTGTGAATCATCACTACCTGTAACACTACTAGCATTAATATCAGATTGACCTGATGGAAATGTTAATGAACCTGATTCGATAAATATTTGTCCGGGTCCTGGGTCTACTCTTAATAGTCCTCCCTCATTAGTAGCTGCTGCATTACTTGATACTACTACTGTAGCATTAGGTGAAGCACCTGTTATACTTTGAACTGTCACTTTAGTACCAAAAGAACCTCCAGCTATCAGTTCCATTCCAACCCTTAGTTCAGCTACACCAAAATAGCTAGCTCCATTATCAGCAACATTTGTGATGGTTGGTGAACCACTTGTTGTGTTACCATTTAATCTAATAAATTGGTTGGCACCAATAGTATTAGTAAAAATTGAATTTATTGTTAAACTACCAAATAATAATTGCTTTGTCGCCATTTATATAATTGTATTTTTTTATTATTATAATGTATAACCTTTTAATATTACGGGTGCAAACTCACCTATATTTGATACTGTTGCTATATTTTGGTTTGATGATCGACCATATTTAACTGCGGGTGAAAGTTGTACTGTATATGTACCTGCTCCTCCATCTTTCTGTGCTGTAAATAACATTGAATTTACATTTTCGAATGCTGCTGAAGCAAATCCTGATCCCTCACTTGTTCCAATTGGGAATGTAATTGCTACATCATCACCTTGTGAATTAGCGAATAAATTTAATGTGTTTAATTGTGCACTTGCACTTACATTTGAAGGTGCTGTTATTGTTATCCCTGTAATACTATCTGCTCCATTTAACGTTACACTAGCACTAAAACATGGTATATAAGCACCATCTGTTCCTGAAGTTGCACCTGAATTGATAACATTATCGTCTACAACAAATGTATTTGCTGTTACACTACTAACTGCTCCATATGCATTATTATTATCTCCCATTCCTCTTAAGTAAGCAATATCGCCATTAGAAAAACCATGACCATTTGATGTTACTGTAATTGAAGTTCCGGATCTAACCCATGATGCACCCCCCATATAATTTCCTGTAGACATTAAATCAAGTTCTACATTACCTGCTGAACTAAATACGTTATATCTTACTTGGTTATTATATGCTACTGATGATCCACCACCTGAACCTTCTATACCTTGTATACCTTGTATACCTTGGGCACCAGTAATACCTTGTGATCCTGTACCTGTAATACCTTGTATACCCTGTATACCTTGTGATCCTGTACCTGTTATACCTTGTATACCTTGGATACCTTGAGCACCTGTAATACCTTGGATACCTTGGGCACCATCGGCACCTGTTCCATCTGTACCTTGAGTACCTTGAATACCTGTTATACCTTGAATACCTTGTGATCCAGTACCTGTTATACCTTGTATACCTTGAGTACCTTGAGTACCTGTAATACCTTGAGCACCATCAGCACCTGTAATACCTTGAATACCTTGAATACCCTGTGATCCTACTAGACCATCTGTTCCTTGTGTTCCTGTTATACCTTGAGCACCAGTTATACCTTGAATACCTTGAGCACCATCAGCACCTGTCCCGTCTGTACCTTGTGTACCTTGTGTTCCAGTAATACCTTGAATACCTTGAATACCTTGAATACCCTGAATACCTTGAGCACCACCACTACCATCATTACCATCTGTACCTTGTGTACCTTGGATACCTTGAGCACCGGTTATACCTTGAGCACCTGTTATACCTTGTGATCCTACTAGACCATTTGTTCCTTGTGTACCTTGAATACCCTGAATACCTTGAGCTCCATCAGCACCTGTTCCATCGGTACCTTGTATACCTTGAATACCTTGAGCACCATCGTTACCATCTGTACCTGTAATACCCTGAATACCTTGAATACCTTGTGATCCTATTAGACCATCTGTTCCTTGAGTACCTGTTATACCTTGTATACCTTGAGCTCCTGTTATACCTTGTATACCTTGAGCACCATCAGCACCTGTTCCATCAGTACCTTGTGTACCTTGAATACCTGTTATACCTTGAATACCCTGAATACCTTGAATACCTTGTGATCCTACTAGACCATTTGTTCCTTGTGTACCTTGAATACCCTGAGCACCCGTTATACCTTGAATACCCTGAGCACCATCATTACCATCTGTACCTGTTATACCTTGAATACCTTGAATACCTTGAGCTCCATCAGCACCTGTAATACCTTGTGATCCAATAGTACCTTGAATACCTTGTGATCCTAATCCTCCAGTTATACCTTGAGCACCTGTTATACCTTGAATACCTTGTGTACCAGTTGTTCCTTGAATACCTTGTGTACCTGTAATACCTTGAATACCTTGTGAACCTTGTGATCCTCCAGCGGGTGCGCCTTTAAAAAATTCTCCATCTGCACCTATTAGTACCATTGGATTATTTAATTCAGCTCCTGAGGCTGCGTTATCATATACTCCGGGGTGGAATACTGAACCTGTGGTTTCTAAAGATCCTGTTAGTTCTAAAGATCCTGAAATTGTGATATTATAATCATCGACTCCAGTGAAAGCATCTATTACTTGTTTTACTTGTGCTGCTTCTACTGTTTGGCCTGTTATTATGCCTGCGGGGCTTAATGTATTTGCTGGTACTACTGCCATGGTATATTGGGTTTAATTTTATTATAAATATATAAAAGGTTATTGTCTGTCAATGTTTACTAAAATTGTTGTATCAGTAGTTCTTGATGTAGGAAGTGGCTGCGCCATTTTCCCAATTGCTACTAATTCATTGCTGTTATTGTATAAGCCTACTGTTGTAACATATGGGGAAAAATATGACCCCGTGATGTATGAATAAACAGTACCGTCATTGCTAGAACCTGATATTGTAGAAGGATTTTGTGAATAATTAAAATCATTTTCCGATATCGTACATTTATATTGCGTCTCATAAATAGTAAAAGATGATGAAAAGGATACAGTTATGTCAACAGTATTTACAATGTTTTCAACATCGTTATTTCCTATTGTTCTTCCACCATATAGCCCTGCTCCATATTCTGCACTACCCCAATCTCCTAACTCTCCAATTCCTTCTTTTCTATTCCCACCTGTAAAAACAATCATACCTTGTCCGTAAATAATATTACCTACTACGGTTGTTGTATCGTTTATATTTGTTCTTATTAGTCTACCTTCACCATCATCATAATAGCTACCACTTGGAGTTGTAATATTAATAGAGCTAGGTAAAATGTAATCACCAAATAAAGATTTTGGTATTGATACTACTCCTATAGTAGGATCAAATTTTGCGGGAGCACCATAAACATCTTCTCCATATATGGCTTCCCCATATAAAGAACTTGTTAATACATTTGCTGAGTAAGAACTAGTGGGCCAGTATTTCTCTGGGTTAAGGTCGGTTTGTTCAAAGTTTTCAAATGCGTTTGAATCTATTTTACCTTGTGTAGTTCCGTCTGGGTTGGTTTTTTGTATGTTTGCTATTTGTACCTCACCATTACTACTTGAAATATAATTTGAGTAGTATAATTGTTGAGTAGAATAATATATAGAAGATTGTGAAAATTCTGTTATATATCCTGTAGCACTGGAAGTTTGAAATTTTGCTCCTAAAAAACGATCAACTCCTACATCAGAGGCAGTTAAGGCATTCCCAGTAAATGAAAATCCTTTAGTTACCTCTAAGGGTGATATTATTATATCCTGTGAATTTAATGTTTTGTAAGCGCCCATTCATTTTTAAAAATCTAGTTTAACTCTAACAAGAGCTTCTTTAGTGAAATCTTTGTTTAAAGGTTTTGATAATTTTGCTACCGCTAACAGTTCATTTGAATCATTATATAATCCAATTGATGTCATATATGTTTGGGGATTATTAATAAAATAGTCATAAATAACTTCTCCAGTTGACCCTGAAATATATGATGGGTTTTCACTATAGTTAAATTCACTGTTTCTTGCTCTAACAAATACAAAATCTGATGTAATTGTTTCTTCTGAATTTAGAGCAAATGAAGAACCCGAAACTATTGCATCAAACATTTTTTCTGGGTTATTAGCAGGAGTATTAGTAGTTTCAACTGTGCCTAATACTATTCCTCCATCAGCAGCAGCATTATCTAAAGCATTTCCATTTAATAAAATTGTTCCAATATCTGGGAGGAATAAACCATATGAACCATTTACTGCGGCATAACCCTCAGATGTAGTTCTATTTGCTGTACCTGTTGCTGCTATACCATTTGATCCACTAATTATTTGATATGCTCTCATTGAACCGTAATAAGTTGGAACATTAACCATACCAGAATCATCTGTTAAAGTTACTTGTTGGTCTGTAGGACCTTTTAAAATTAAGTCTAATGATCCAGGGAATAATGATTGTTTATAAGCTGCTCTTTCTATACTTAAAGCATAAATTGAACTACCTGTAACACCACCAAACACGAATGATGAATTTTCATCCTCTAAAACTAATGTTCTATATTGACCAAAAATCGTAGATGCAGGTGAAACACCAGGTGCTGCTACTTCATTAAAAGCAAGTGCTCCTCCTCCTGTTTCATTACCATAGGCAATCTCAAACTGAGCTCTTGATTCTGGTGATGTAGGTGTTAAATTAAATACTGTTGTATAGTATTTACCTGATGCACCATTAACTTGGTTTGATTGTGTAAAAAATGATGTTAGTGCTGGTGAATTATTTGTCCAACAAGTTGCAGTTTGTGCCTGCGCACTTACTACAAAATCGTCTGCTTCTAATCTTTTAAATCCCATGTGTTTTTTATTATGTTGTTGATTGAGTAATAGTGATTGGAATGGTTATTCTTGCTCCACTATCTAAACCTGTAAATGTTAAAGTACTTAGTAATGTATTATTAGCACCAAACAGTGTATTTACTGTAGTTGCTCTTAATGTAACCTGTGTACCTGTTATAGTTGAAGAAACATTTGTTCCTAACGTTGTTGTTGAATTAATATTTGCTGTTGAAGCAGCTGCGGTATTTATACCTGTTGCTTCAAAAGTATTTAATAAACGAACATCTGCAATGGTTACACTATAACCTGACGTTTCAAACACTTGATCATTACCTAAATAATTTAATGTTTGTGGTGTAATTGCTAATGTAGCACCTTGTTGAAGTGTTACAGCATCATAACCAATATTTAATACAGGTAATTTAGCTGTACCTCTTGGTAGGGTTGCTAATTTGTATTTCATTATTTGAGATTCATCTGGAAATGCTTCTAATAAAGGCATTCCATCTATAGCTTCTCCATAAAAGGCAGAACCTGAAACGTGTCTTGGATTATAGAGTGTATAATCTATTTCATCATCTGCTAATGCAAATTGTGTGATTCTAAACGAACCATCGTTAGCAGCTAATAATTCTCTACCTTTTGTTGTTAAGATAGCATCAATTGTTACTACTGAATTATTTAAATATCCCATTTGTGTTTATTATTATATGTTATAAATATATATTCTTATTAAGTTTCTATTATTCTTCTAGTGATTAAGTCATTTACTATAATAGAAGCACTTTCTATTAAATAGTCTGTAGGGAAATCAGGGAACAATATACCAGGAGTAGTTGCGGACTCCAAGCTACTAAATGAAGCAGTATAAGAACCCTCCATATCCACACCTGTTCCAGAATAAACTAATCCTATATTTCCTTCATTTGCTACATTAGGTTTATTTTCTGACCCAGTAAAACTTACAATTGATTGACTTAAACTTGCACTTGCTAATGCTTCATAAGGGAATTGACGTTCCAGATATAAAGTATTTGCAATTGTAATTGGTCTTCTTATATAGAAGAAATCAAAATTTAATCCTTGGTTTACCTCTCTATCTAGTACTATTCTTAATCTACCTTTAGTTACACCACTATTTGTCATAAGATTTAGATTTGGTGCCGAAACTTCTATAATTGTATATGTAAAGTTTTCGTTATTTGCAAATCTAATTTCATCTCCTTCTTCTAAAAGAATTGTATTTTCAATTCTATCAAAAGCTGTACCCTCTGGTTCCATCCCACCAGGGAAATATGGTGAAGCTCCAGGTATATAAGGTGTATCACCTTGTTTAAAATCTGTACCATAAGCCTCGTTAAGGTTTGATGAAGACATTATTAAGACTTGTTTTTTCTTACTATCACTATATGTCCCAAAATTATTATCATTAGTAGCAGTTGGTAATACCCAAAATGGAGCTTGTGCTGTATTTGCTTCATCTAATAGATGATCGTATGCTCCTACTCCGCTTACAGTTGCAGATGTATATGGGTTACTTGGTGTAGGATCATAAGTTGATGGGAAAAAGAAACCTTGTTGGAATCCTCCTCTAGATGCTTTAAAGAAACCTGAAAGTCTCCATTTTATCTTAGAACCAGATTTAATAGTATATTTACCTGAGTTTGCTGTTATTGTCCATTCTAAACCTATTACTCCCCCATTACCTCTAGGTGCTCTTTCTCTCATTAAACCATAATCATATAAGGTTTCATACATCTCCCAATTAACAACACAATTAATACCATCTCCTCTAATAGGTACTCTTGAAAATAACCATTTAGGAAGGTTAATATTACCTGCATTAGTTCTAAGTACCTCATTTCTATAACCTTCAATATTAGACATTCCAAACCAACCAAAATTTAAAACACTTCCTATATCTGTTGATGACCCATCTACAGTATATACCCTACAAGTAATATCTTCTAAATTAAAAGGTTGATCTTCACCAGGGATTAAATCATCAAACATTTTAAGTTGGAATTGAAGTTCTTGTCCTGTACGTCTAGTTTCACTTACAAATGAAGTTACAAATGAATGTTTTAATGTTACAATTTGTTCATTTGCTAAATCTTTTCCAGCATTTTGACCCCAAGTTGTAGTGTCATAATAAGCGGCACCTGGACTAGCACCTGATAAATTCCAAACGTCCTCACTACCAGCAGGTACTACAACGGATTCAGTTGGGTTTATAATATATTCTACGTTCAGCTCATCAGTTCCTATATCAGGTTCAGTGCCTGTAGTAGGAATAGCACTTCCTTCTGCTACAAATCGACCAAATATTTGTGCTTCACCATCCCCGTTATCATATCTTGAAATATATCCTGATCCTGATAATGACATTGTAACTACATAATTATCACCTGAATTTTGTGTATACAAAATAGGTGTTACATAGTTCATTATACTTTTTATATTTGAAGGTTTTCCTAATTGTTTAAATTGGTCTTTACCATCTCTAGCTGCTAATCTTGCTTGTGTAGTAGGTGGAAAAACTGAATTGTAAGTATCTATACTTAACTGATCCTCTAGTGTAGGAGGTAAGGCATTACCTTGTTCATCAATTAAATAACTTAAATTAACTTTTGTTAAACCATTTATATTTGGGTATGGATCATCTATATCACTAAAATACCCAAAAAAGGCATCTTTTAAATCAATGTTTGGTTTTTTACCAAATGTTCCTGTATCCCCTATATTCCAAATATTTAATTGTTGAGAGTTTGATCTTGAACCGTCATATCTAGGATTAATACTAGCTAATTGAGTATAATTAGAAGCTGGTACTGTAGATTTTTGTGCTGAGCCACTTATTATTGCTCCAAAATTAACTGGGGTATATGCGTCAGTTGAATAATTTGCTATTTGTATTTCTTTATTTTCTCTTTCAAGAACAATATTATTTAGTAAAGGTTGACAATCCAAAGCTTTATCAAACCCAAATGAACCTGAAAATGCATTTTCTATAAATGTTGGTACTAAACCATCTCCAGTCTGTATACCAGGAGGTGTATTAAATTCTAATTCGTAATATTGTACTACTAAAGAATTTTCTACCGAAGCAGAATTTGCTGAACCTGATGATACTTGTAATGATAGAGATAAACAATCCTTAACATTAAGTGATTGTGAAGGTATTAAGTAACTCATAGTAATGGCATAACCACCCAGATGAATTGAATCATTTTTAAATTGAGATTCTGTTACAAAATTATTAGTTGTTGTTGGAATATCAAAGGGGTAACTACCAGTATATAATCGAATTGAGGCGGTAGGCCAAGTTGGACCATCGCCTGTTTCACCCTCTCCATATACGTCTGTGGCGTATATAGCAGCTGCGTATTTTGCTGCATCCGCCGCATCACTACCTGTCCACGCAGTTAAAAACATCGATGCTGTTACTTGTACATCGTTTTGTGGAAGTTGATTAAAAACATATAAACCATCTATACTAGAAGATAATGATTGTGAAAATGAAATATAAGCATCACTCCATTTAGTTGCGAAAAAATCTGGAGGTGTTATATTAGAGCGATTAGCATTTCTATCATCTATTGATATATTTAATTGATTTGAAGAATATGTACCATCTGAATTTTGGGTAGTATTATTTGGGAATGTAAATCCTGTTGTTGATATTGTTCCTGTTAGAGCAACAATACCTGTTTCAAAACCTTCAGTTAATGCAAAGGTATTAGGAATTAAATCATTAGTACTACTTGAAAAGTTAACATCTATTATTTCTTCCCCAAAATCGGCATTATCATAAGATATTTTATATTTTACAAAATACCCATAATATGAACTTAAACCAAATTGTGTAGTCCCTACAGCATCATTGGCATTTGAAACTGTTCCTGAAGTAGAGAAAAAACTACTTGTATAAGAATAATCTCCATTTATTAAACCAACATTAGATACCTGTGGTTGTAAGTTTATAGTAGTACCTTGTGATTGTTGTATATTATTTGTTAATTTACTAAATTCCGATAAAACTAGTGTTATAGGTTCAAAAGAAGGAAGAGCACTATACCCTAAACTTGGTGTTGGGTTAGTTACTGTTAATTTCATATAAGAATCAGTACCGGAAACTAATTCTAAACTAGTAATATCAAAAGTAACATTATTAAGTTCGTTTGAGAATTGAGAAACTCTTATTTTACCTGCATCTTTATCAAAAATTTCTACTGACCCCGATAAAGTTGTTAAGGTTGAAAAGAAAAGACCCCCAAAATTTTCATCACCTACATATATTTCTGTTGTAAGATTAACATTAGAATTGTTATATCTTATTGTATTGCTAGCTATAGGAGGTGTAGTACCTGTTCTAAATTGATACCCAGTACCTGTTGTTGTAGCATTTTCTTGGTATACTCTAAAAAATGCACCTGATGAAGGTGGGTTTTGTGATATTTGTGTATATTGAGTAAAAACCCAAGGTTGAACTTGCATTTCTTCACGATGAACTACAAAGGAACCACTTACTTGTTCATTAGTTTGGGTTATATCATTTAAAACACCATTACCTAATTCCGCTAATGTACCCTCTAAATAAACATTAAGTATGTTTACATTACTACCCGCATCGGCAGTATATACATTACCACCTTCTGGTAGGAAGGGGTTGGTTGGTTTACCAGATCCGGTTTCTGTTACAATATAAGCCTTATAAGGTCTGTGTAAATGTGGATTATATCTATAAGTATTTCCATCTCCACCATCAGTGTTATATCCTCTATACACCCATAATTCTTGATCGTTTCTAAGTGGAATTTCTGTAGATGATTCTATTATTTGGTTATCGGTTAAAGTAATAACTATACCACTTGAAACTGCCGTAAACCCTTCAGCTAGTAATTCTGATTGGGTAAATGTTATTGTTTCTCCTACTTGATATCCTGATCCTGTGTTATTAACTTTAACTTGGTTAATATTTGAACCTACAGATTTTAAAAAGAATATTGCCCCAGTACCATTTTCACTACCATTTTTTGTTATAGTAGCAGTATTAGTTGCAGATGTAGTTGGTGAAGTAAAGGGTAAACTTTGATTTAATATTAAATTAGTAAATTCTACTCCATTTTGTACTATATATGAAACATTTTCTCCTAAGGCTGATATTTTAGAATTATAATTACTATTAGCTACCGTTGTAGGATCCTTAATAGAATTAAGTTTAAGATTCATATCTGAATTATTAGAAGAACCTGATACTAATATCTGATTAGTTGTTTCTTTAAGATAATACCTTATGTCTGGTGTTGGAGCTACTGCCATTTATGTTATTTTGTTATAAATATTTTAAAACTATATTTCTACTATTATTGTTTATTCTATTCCATTTCCTCCTGGTACTGTTGCCCCATCAAAAAATCCTGTTTGTTGGTGTTCACAATAATATAATTCGTTTAAGTTAGTGTAATTACCAATATAAATCCTAAAACTTCTTGTTGATTGTTGTGTTCCATCACCCGGATCAGTTGTCCCAGCAGATGCTCTAACCGTTATAGTTGCATCACCTGTTCCTATTCCCCCATTAGCATTATAATTTGGGTTTGGTTCTACTACAACACCTACAAATTGTAACCAATCTGCATCAACACCACTTGTACTTTGTGAAGTTTGCCAAGTACCATCAATATTATATTGTATAAACATTACCCATTGAGTAGTTGGGTTACCATTTACATTAACGTTCATGGTTCTTGTTCTTGAAGAAGCTGAACCTAATCCAGGTACACCATAAGGACTACTACAAGTAGTTCCTAAATTACCTGGAGTTCCGCTTGTTGGAATTAAAACTGGGGTAATTGTTACCGTTGCAGGTGGTGAATAAAGGTTAAAAGCAGGTCCAATAGGGACTGCTGATGCTGTTATGTCACCATCATACAGTGCTAATTTTGTTACTGATGCTGGTCCTCCTGTTAAAGTAGATGAAGCACTTAAAGCATGATATGTGTCATTCTTAGCATCCATAAACCATGGTACCTCACTTGGGGAATTTGTAGAATCTCCATCAAATTCTCTTGAACCTGTATTGAAATTTCTAAAGGTATCTGTGTTAAAACCATCACCTGTTGATACTCTAACAACACCTCCTGTTTCTGTTGTTTGGAAATAACTTGCTGAATCCCATCCTTTAAAAAATGATTCTGTAGGGTATGTGGGGACTGGTGGGAAATAACCTTGTGCAATTGATTCTGTAAATCCAGTTGCAGGAATTACATTTGGATCTTCTCCTGAAGATGTAGCATAATAACTAAATACTCCACTTGCACTAAAAGTTAAATCATAAAATGAATCATCAAATGAATTAACAGCATCAGATGATGGGGGTTCATTAATTAATAATAAAGTTGCATCCTCATTATTAGGAATACCATCATCTTGTAATGAAGTATTTGCTATATACCAAGTTTGAAAACCTTCTCTAATAGCATTTCTCCAATCTGATGCGCCTGTTAAAGTAAATATTACATATTCACTACTAGCAATGTAAGGTTGAATTGTTTCACCATTAACGTCAACATTAGACATTTTAATATATTTAACCTTATTAGTTACATTATTAGCAACATCCCTAGTTAATAAACGTATAATTATAGGTTGTGTTGCTGTAGTATATCCTAAACTCTGTAATTCACTTACAGATACTGTTATAGTATCATTTACAGCATATCCTGACCCTACATTGGTTCCTAATATTCGTACACTTAACCAATTTGGGGCACTGGTGTTTGTTGTAGTGTTAATTTGAAGTGATGCACCTGTTCCACTACCATCTGTTGTAAAGGTAGTGGGAAAAGTTATTGTATTGAAAGCATAAGGTGTGGATTGGAAGTTTTGGGTTACATTTATATTATAACCTGGTGTTAATTCACCTAGTTGGTTAACTGTATCTGCCCAAAACCACACATTACCAGGTGCTGGGATATCTAAATTAGATATAAAATTTTCTTCAAGTCTAGAATTGTTATTAAACCAATTGATTCTAAAGAAGTAATCTATAATAGCATCCTGTCCAAAGAATGTTTTACAGATTTCATTTATACCTACTTGAATATCATCACCAAATTCTCCATTATAAAATTCTCTTTGATCTAATCTAGGATAATTTACTGGAGGTACTCCGTTTGATTCCGTAATATTTTGATTGTATGGGGGTGTAATACCTAAAGAAGGTACTATTGATTCACTCCACTGTTGTACAAAATCGGGGTATTGTGCGAAAAATTCAGAGGCAGAAACTTCAGATTCTGTTAAACCACTATAAGGTTCCCCATTAATTTCAAAACAAATTTGTACTTCTTTTTCATTTACAGGTACAAACCCTGAGTTTGTAATTACTGTTAATTCAAAAAATACACTACTACTATAATTTGTACCATATATTACTTCACCATAATTGCTTTCAAATCCACCATATCCCCCTCCAAATGTAATTTTGTCAATTTTATATTTCATAGGATCAACAAGTACCGTAGAAAAACCATCATCTACTGCTCCACCCCCATAATATAAGAAATTATCTGTGATTAGTGAAGATGTTGCCAACGTTTGGAGGAAATCAAAGTTATTTATACTTGAGGTTCCTCTTAAATTAATACTCATGGTAGTTGGATTATTATCTATATTTGTTGTTGAAAATATAGATTCACCTAAAGTATCATTTACATCTAATAGAGATGTAGATGAGGTATAAAAATAATTTAGTATACAAGTATTCTGTGATGATTGACTAATTGGGGCAGCAAAATTATTATTAAAAGGTTCAAATGAACCCCCTGTACCTCCACTAAATTTATATATAGCAGATCCACTAACATTACCATATTCTGGAAATGAACTACTTGAATTTGGGATTTGATAATCTCTAGGGAATGACTTAACACTACCCGTATATTCAGGAGTGGTATAAGACATTGATGGAGGTGCTTGTCTGTTTCTTTCTAATAAATTTTGTTTTATAACAACACCAGAAGATAAACTCGTTCTAGCAGGTGTAAAATCCTCTATCATTTTAAATAAAGAATTATCAAAAAATGAAATTAATCTAATAAAATCATTTACATCATAACTGTTTATATATTTTGTAAAATATGCATCTCTTAAAGCATCTAATTGTGGGTACGAATACCCTGATTCAGATACTTGTCTTGGATCACCTATATAATCACCTAAATTAAAAGCACCTATTTGTGCTATAATATCATCATTAACCTGGTCTGTAGGTGAAAATGCTACTTCTAAATAATTAATACTAGGATTACTACCACTTGGGTAAGTTTCTTGTTGTATTGATCTATAAGGAGATAAGGTAGAACCTGAAGGTAAGTTTTCTTGAACTACTTTTATTTGATCGTTTATTCTATTTTTAATACCTCCTGGTACTTGATTTAAAAATATACTTTCTGTATTTTGTATAAATGAGCCTGTTAGATAAAATTCACTATTTCCACTTGAAAAGGATTGTGTTGTTGCCCAAGACCCTGTAACTTTAGGATGAATTGAAGTTCTACTTGATGTTATTAATTGTGTACCTAAATCAGCTCTAAAAGCTAAATCCTGTGGTGTTGAATTAATTGTATTACCTTGAGTTGAATAAGGATTAACTACATAATCATAAAATAAACTTTCACTTAATGCTGTATCCCAATACCTTATTTCTTGGTATGCCCCAGAAAAAGGTGTTGCTAATACTCCGTCTACGGATACACTTTCTGTGTGTGGGAATCTTGAAGTTTGTACTGTATCCCAATATTGCCAGTTGTGTATAATACTACCAGAGCTAGAGTGTCCTATTTGGTCTCCAATTCTATTAGCAGCATAAATATAGGCTTCATCACTCCCAGCATAGTCAATTGTAGTCATTACAGACCACCATCCTCCATCAAAGAAAGGTAAATCAATACTTGCTGTTTTGTCTAACCCATTATTTCCATCAGGGTAAAATGTTAAAGTACCATAAGCATTAGATTCCGAAGGTAATGAACCATTATAACTTGAAGTAGTCATTCCTGATCCTGTATAATCTAAAGTAATAAATGAAGTATTATTATCTCCAACCCATAAATTTTGATGTATTGGAGTTGATGTTTCAGGTACACCTGGTGTTTTAAATCTAAATTGTAAAGATTTTGGTCTTGTTTCTAAAACAGAATCAGAAAAATCACTATTTAATTGAAATGAGGATGTGATTTGATTGTTTATACCATCAGAATGAAAAGCATAATTAAATACATCTTCACTATAATCCCAATCTTGTAAGTCATTTTTATCCTTCCCACCAAATTCATTTATTCTTAAAATAGTACTTGGAATACCATAAGCAGTAATTAATGCTCTTAATCCAGATATTGTACCTTTTTTCTTAAGTAATAAGGGTATGTTATGGTAAATTCGTTTATATAACGATTTATTAACATCGTCTAATGGGACTATATCATTCGATGCCGATATTTGAGTAGTCACGTACTCATACCCAGAAGGTGTATTAACTTCGCCACCAATTGAACCAGTCATATTGGGGAAAGGAAATGTACTACCTGATGGGGTAATTCCTAGAAAGGCAGTATATAAATCGTCTGTGTTAAAGTTATTTGAATATAATTTTACACCAAAATCTCTAATAGCATCCGCTACTAAATCCTTGGAAATACCATAATCTAAACGGTTATCCGCGTCAAATCTAGTAGTAATATTTTTAGTATATAACCATGTATTATCATACTGCTGAGCAACCATATCAACGAATAATTCATACTTTTCGTTATTTGAGTCTGATTTTAAGTATTCGGGTATTGCGTTATATAAATAGTCTTGATTATCTTCATCATAATTAGAAGCAGATAAAGCCTGACCACCATAATAAGGATTGTCGGGGTCTGCACTACCTAACCATGTTTTTACTTCATTACTCCCTGTTGGCATTAATATGTAAGGAGGGGTAGTGGTTGATTTAGGGTATGATTTACTTGAACCACTATTATAATATAAAAAGTAATCGTAACCATCAAATGCCTCTATTATTTTAGTTGTTCTAGTTGATATTTCTGATTTACTAGAACTATATGAAGATGCATCTAAAGGTAAATTATTAATTGCCTCTTGGTTAGATTGGATTAAACTTACTTTATAATAAAAGTTTTCTAATCTAGTCTTAGCAGAACTAAAATGTACAAAGTTTTTATAATCTTTATAATCAACATTTATATCTATTTCTTTCCTATTTAAAATATTTTTAAGTTGGTCTGAGGAACTTGTTATATTTGTTCCTAATAAAGTATTATAATTATATTCTTGAGTTGATTCTCCTACTTGTTGGGTTAATTTAATACTATAGTTTGGACCCTTTATAAATTGAAAATCATCGGGAATAAAAGTAATTTCGGGAAATTCAACAACGTATGCTTGTGGTGTAGATATTTCTTCAACAACCCATAAAGTATCCTTTACATTAAAATTAGAGGGTAAAGGTTCATATAATTTTATAAGTAACGAAGGATCAATTTCTGTTGTGGTATCTAATCTTAAATTATTAGCTATAACTTGTTGGTCACCACCAAAATTAAGTAAAAAATCAACAAAATAATCAGCATCTTCTCTATATTGAACAAAAGAGTTAGATGAACTTATAATTAAATCTGATGGTATTGTTGTACTTTTTAATCTAACTTCTGTTCTATCCCCACTAACTTCACTAATGTAATAGTTATTAAATTGATCAGATGATAGTTGTTTTCTATAAAAATTATATGTTGAATAGTAGGTACCATTATCATAACCTATATCCTTTAAATTTTCTGAGGGTCTTAGAATAGTGTCCCCATCTATAACACTATAATTTCTTTGATCATATATTTTTGAAGATGTATCTAAAGGGAAAACTAGATTTTTAGAATCATCATATATATAATATTCAATGTAATCCGTAGACATTGTAAAAGCAGTATCTAACCTTGAAGACGATATTAGATTATTATCTTTTTCAGAATATTCTTGATACTCAAACGTAGTTGGATCTACAGGGTTAACTGTTATATTATTTAGTTTATTTTCTTCCATATATTAATATCCTCCACCTGAATTACTTCCACCTCCAGATGTATTATTTGAGTTACCTGGTGTGGTTAAAGTCCCTGTTGTATTATTTGCTCCTGATTGATTTATTTGGGATTGAATTTCTTTTAAGGCATCATCTTGTGAATTTTCACCTTCATTTAAATTAATACCTAAAGATGTCCCGGTTAATGCTTCTGCTTTATCTATTTGTGATTGTAATAGTTCTTTTCTTAATTGAGCAATTTCTCTTTGTAAAGCTTCTATAATATCATTGTTAGGTTCAAAATCTATATAGTCAGCACTAGTAGTAATTAAATACTCATGTGATCTAACTCCCCCATAAGAAGGAATTTCATAAAATAATTTTGTGTAGATTTGAAAAAACTCTTCTACAGATACTTCAGCTTCTAACTGTTCATTAATAGAAATATTACCTAATTCGTTAAAATTAGTATCAATTACTTTAGGATATTCTGTTTTGGAATATACTTCTTTAATAAGATCTATTCTTTCTCTATTTCTGTCCATATTATTTACCCATTAACTACTTTAAAGTAATAATTTTCATCCATCACTATAGTTTGACCTGCTATCTCAGTTTGTATCAATATACAATAATATCTTTCAGGTTCCAAACCATTCATATAAACAGTAAAGAAACTACCCGTTGCATCACAACTAATATTTGTAAAATCTTTATCAAAATCAACAACGAATTCATTAGTATCTAAATCCTTAATTGCATATAAAGATTGTGAAGGTAAGGCATAGTTTGTTGTGTAAACAGAGGCCGTTTGAAAACTACGAATTGGAAATTCAGGACGTACATTTAATCTAAAATTATTTATACTTTCGCTATAAAATATACCTTGATTATTATCTAATGCCACAAATAGATCTGGGGTATTTATAACATCTAATGAACCTGTCTCATATACTGAGTCATCCCATTTTATTTCTAATTGTGGAGGATATATTGTGTTTGTATCTATTGAATAGTAACTTAATTGAGGTGTTACAGCACTTGAAGTTACAAATTCTTTATTATCCTCCCATTTTACTATAAATCCTTGATTTGATATATCTATTTTACCTGCATTTAGGTTTTTAGATGATGAATACCATACTCGTAAGGCATCTGTTATATTAACATCTAAATCTTTATCACTTCTTAAATTAAAGGATTGTGTAAATTCTAAAGGACCAATTCCTTCATAACCACCAGATCCAGTATACCATACTCCACCTCCTACATTATTACTTCCAGAAAAAGAAGCAGTAGTAAGTGGGTCAAAGCCTGTTGTAGGCCATTTATTTGAACCTGAGTAATCAGAATATACCCAGCTTACACCTGTATGGTTAACAGGTTTATCTAAATATTGTCCCGATCCATTATTCCATGATCCTGATATAGGATAAACTTCTATTTTTGATTCTAAAATAACATTTGTAGCTTTTGCTACATTTAATTTTAAGCTTCCTGAAAAGTTATCCCAAGATCCTGTTACTTTTGCTATATTATCAATTACATCGTCTATTTGTGACTGATCAAATTTAATTAAAGATCTTGCTACTTGAGCTACAGGATTTATATCTGTTACTTTATTATTTACATCCAATATAGCATCAAGTCCCGCATTCATTGCTGGGTAAGCACTATATATTGAAGCGTCTTGTGAGGGAAATAATTTATATACTGCCATAATTATAAGTTTACTACTCTTCCTTTAATATCTACATTTGGATATTTTAATTCAAATATACTTGGGTCTAAAGAAGGGAATATTGTTCCATTTTGATTTGCACCATCCATATCATATGCCCATTGTGAATATCCTGATGTTGCTCCTGCTATGTTTGTTAATATTACATTTCTAACTGTTTGTACCCCTTCTAAAGCATCTAATAATACAAAAAGATCAGGAACAATTATAGGTTGGTTTAACTGCCATTTATCTATTATAAAATAATCCTGTAATGCTATTATACATCTTTCAATTACTTCATTACTATTAAAATTAGGATAAGTTATTACTTCAAATTGAATACCAAAGTTAATAATAAAGGCATCTTTAATACTAATAGTATCACCAATCATTCTATATTGGTTAATATATGTACGTAAATTATTTTTTAGTGCGTCCGATGCAGTTGTTAATTTATTGTTTAAATCATTAGTTAAGACATATAAATCTAATGTAGTATTAGCATTTTCAGCATTTGGTTTTTGTGTTAATGCTTTAGATATAACACCATATTTAGGGGGCATACTTAAAGCTCTTACTAAATAATCATCAGCTGTTACATTTCTCATTTGGGTAGCAAACTGTGAAATTGAGTTTTGTCTAATTTCTTCAATTGTATCTCCATCTTGTCCCCCACTTGCTGCTATAATATTATTTGCTGCCGTAGAGTCAAATATATAATTAGCTAATGTTGATTCTAAACCACCCTTATTAAAGGTAATAGTTGAAGTATTTAAATCTGTAACTGTATTTGATAATACATTAGATTGAACTCCACCACCTGTATAATATCTTACTGTTAAAGTAGTATTAGTTGGAGAAACACCATAAGTATTTGTAAATATAAAATTAGTTGGACTAAATGCTGTTGTTAATTTATCTTGTTGAAAAGGTAAACCTAAACCTACATTCATTGAATTTGGTATTACATCTTCTGTTGTATCCTCAGGATTACCAGCACCAAATTGTAATTGTAATTGGCTTGGGGTTATAAATCGAGTAGCAAATCTATTTTGTACATTTTTAGTTTGTAATAGAAAAGGTGTATCCGTATCTTGATATGTATCAGGACTATTTATGTTTGTATTTCTTAAACTATCGTATACTAAATCCTGAGCTAGATAATCTACTTCATACCATTTGTTACCATCTGCATCTGTTACATCTAATACTCCTGCTATATTAGGAGCATTTAAATCTATTGTTGTGAATTCTTGTGGTGCTGCAAAAGTATAAGATACTGTATTTATAGTACCTGAAAATGCTTTTCTTGTTTTTCTTAAAAGATAATATGTTGGTGTACCTCCACTCGTTTGTGCTACTGTTACTTCAGTAGGATCAGATGAACTAGATACTTCAAAATTAACTGGGTCTTCTATAGTAAAGTTTACAGAATTTCCAGATCTTGTTGATATTTTAGTATTTGCTGCAATCGTTAAAGCATATGAATAATCAGGTTGGGATATATTATCTATTATTATAGCTGGTAATTGTTGGAAAAATTCCATTGTAGTTTCAGATAAACCTGTTGCTTTTGGTTTGTAACCGTACATATAAGCTAAATCATATAAACTATCATTTTGTCTAGCGTATTGTATAAAATTTTCTTGGATTTGGTTGTCAAGATAAAAAGATAAAACATCACCAATATATGATGCCTGTTCTATAAACATCATTCCAGGTGATGTTTCAGAAAAATCAGTATAAGTTGAAGGAAAATATGTTTGGGAATAGTTTATTAACTGATTCCTAAATTCCGGAAATTCTTTGTTTATATAATTTATATTTCTTCTTATTGCCATTATGTAAAATTTAATACGAGTTCACCTTCAATAGATGTGTTAACTACTGTGTAGTATATTTGTACTACTACTTCATTATTATCAGTGTTTGCCAAAACTTCTAAATTTTCAACATTAACATTTGGAAATTGAGATGCTATCTTTTGGGATACATCTTCTTGTAAAAAATCCAAATTATCATTAGATATAGATGAAAAAATAAAAGCTCTTAACCCCCCACCAAATGTTGGGTTACCTGGTCTTTCTCCTGGGTTTGTTAAGAAATAATTTATTAAGTTATTTTTAATAGAATCAGCAGTGGTATAGTTTGGAGTAAAAACCCCACCTTCGTTAAAAGGAATATTAACACCTATACCTACTCGAGGTCTAGTGTCGTTTGGGAATTGTTGTATTGCTCCAAATGCCATATTTTATTATTTACTTTTCATTAACCCCATTATTTGACTCATATCTACTTCACCTGTAGGAAGTTGTCCGTTTGGGGATGTTGTATCCATACTATTCATTTGTAACGGCATACTATTAGTATTTGCACTTATAGTACCATTTGCTCCTGGTCTCATACCATCTAAAACACTCATCATATTTTCTCTTAACTTTAATTTATCCGTTTCAGGAAGAGATGTTTGCATTACTGGATTCATTGGATTAGGTGTTCCTGGATCTGTTGAAGGTGTTGCTGTAATTCTTTCGACAACGGTTTGTCTAGGGGAACGTACAGCTTCCATAAGGATGTCTTTCATTTCCTCTTGTATGGCCTCTTTTACGGCTTCCTTTACGATTTGTTTTAATGCGCTTAGTTTCATATGTTTATAAATATTAGATTAAAATGCTTTTAAATTGTTTTGTTCAATATAGAATACTAACTCGTCAATTAATATTTGATCCGTAGCACTAAATGAAGGATCTCCTTTTAATATTGTAATACCTTGTGAATTTTTTGCTATTGCTTGTCTTTGGTAATATTCATCTACATTAGATTTTTCTACTACCTCTACAGACATAGTAAACCCATTTACATTAGCTATTAAAGGACTTCCTTGTTCTTCATCTTGTTTTTGTAATGCTAGTAAACCAGCATTAATTTCTGTCATTGATACCCCATCATCTCCTGATTCTTTAGTACATCTTTCTATTAATTCATCAATAAGTTTTAAATATCTTAATATTATTACTAAGGATATAATTAAAAATACTAAAGATATTAGTAATGCTTTTTTAATATCATCTCCTATATCTATAAATTTTTCTAGTATCTTTTTTATTTCTTCAAGTGCTGAAGTTAAAGAATATGGGACACCAACTCCTGGTGGTACAGATAATGGAAAGGATAAACCCGCAATTACTCCTTTAAACTGTTGTAATTGAAGTGATAAAGCTAAGAATAAAGCTGCTAAAGCAGTATTTTGTATAATTATTTTATACATATTATTTATCTGCTTTACAACAGAATTTCTTTTTTTAATAATACCTTTTAATACCTCATTACTAGGGCAAGTTGCTTCACTTTGAGCATCTTTAGAATCCTTTGCTAGGCCAAATAATACAAAAAGTTCAAAGGCTAAAGGAAGTAGTTTAGTCATTGCTACACTAGCAAATGATAATATTTTAAGTCTAAGAATTGTTAAAGCAGCATCAGCAATAGATACAAAAAATTGAGCAGCTATTCCTGCTAGTCTTAATAATTCTTTTACTGATTGTTTCTTTGCTTCTTTAGCTGCCTCTTCTATGTTAAGTAAACTTTTTATAGGTAATTCTTGTGGTACCTCATTATTACCATCTATTAAAACTTGTCTATCAGGAGCATATACACCATTTTCGTCTTTATAAGAAATAAAGGGTTCAAATCCTAAAATTTTATTATCTAATCCTGGTATAACAGGTACACCAAATTGTAATTTAAATCTACCTTCATTATCCGTTTTTGTAAATGAGGGTTTTGAATCATCTTCCGTCCATTTTTTATATTCCTCTATTACCTCTATTTTGGGGACAATACCTAACCTATTAGGTTTACCATCGGGGTCAGGGATTTTCTTTTTTCTGGTTTTTAATTCAAATTTTACAGGATATAAAGCAAATTTTGGTTCTATTTTAAAACCCTCTATAGGTTTGTTTTTAACTTTATCGTACAATCTACCTTCAGTAGTATAAACCTTTATTATAGGGATATATTTTCTAAATTGTTCAGGATCGTTTATGATTGATTTGACTTCCTCAATAGGTAGGGCATTATAGGTAGCTATTAAAGCTTGACCTTTAGGGGATTGCATAAATAAAGTTGCTAATTGTATTAAAGAATCTTTACCTTGTTTTTTTGCCTCTTCTTTAGCTGCCGCTTTTTCTTCTTCTGTCATTTTAAATAGTTTTTACTTTATTAGATAAAAAAGGAAATTTAGTAGAATCTTCTACATTTATTTCTTTTATCATATTTAAAATTAAAGTTGCAGAAGATGCTGCTGCTGGGATCATTGATTCTTTTGATATTGCTTCAACTAAAAGTTCTAATGCATCTAATAAAGTTGCATAAGAATTTGCAAATTCAGTTCCCCTTACTATGGGTTGTTTGGAAGATATACCACCTAGTGATACAATTCCCTTATCTGATTGTAATGTTAAATTACCACCTATAGATTTTAAACCCATATCTTCTCTAGATTCAGCTAGTATAGATTTTTGTGATGACATCATTATACAATCAGTAGTAGAATTAAATAATAATCTACCTGAGTTTAATATTACTTGGGGTGCTTTATAAGATGTTGGAGATTGGGGGGTTTGTTTTGCTAAATTTGAAAAAGGTACTGTAGATCCTTCTCCTGAATCTTGTTTTGAGGAAGCTACTTCAATTGGTATTTTTTGTGTAGAGGTTAAATATATTGATGTAGGATCGGTATTTATATCTTCAACTATAGGTTCAAATCCTTTTGAACTTCCTGAAAGAGGTTGACCATTTTTAAGAATAGTTATAGGACTTCCATTGTCACCAGTAGAAGACCAGTTATTTTGTAAACCACCTGTTTTTGATGTATTACCTAATCGAATACTATTACCAAATCTACCTTCAAATATATTATCACCTGCAAAAGGTAAAACAGGATGGATATTTCCTTTTTCTTCAAAAGTACCACCACTATTACCATTTAAGGGTATTGTAGTAGTTTGTGTTGTATTTTTATTAGTACTACCTGCTAAAATTTCATCATTTGATTTACCCATTGATGGTGCTAAATCTGTATTTGTGAAATATGAGTCAGGATAAGCATTAATGTGTTGATTACCCCAAATAGCAACAGTATTTATATAATAAAAGTTTTTAGTATTTGTTATTTGCGTTTGTTTTGTTGAGGGTCCTCTAAATATTAATACTAACTCATTTACTAGAGGGTAATTTTTTAATTGTCCCGTAATAGGTTTTGCAAAAGTTGTAGATTCTTCATTTTTTGAACTAGGAGTTACTGAAATATCGAGTTGTTGGAACTTAATAGAACCAACTCCAGCCCAACCTCCTGAATTATTGAATATTTCAGAGTTGCTATTAAGAGAAATATCAACTACTCTAGCTATAAAAAACATATTTGAATTATTCTCCAGATTACTTATAGAAGAAGCTATAGTAGAAGTTGCAGAATTATTTAAATATGAAAGACCAGTTTTTAACATTATTTATCTTTATTAGCTTCATAATTATCGTTTAGCTTATCAAGTTCAGCCATTAATTGATCTTTTTCTGCATCTGTAATACCTGCAGGATCATCACTAATTGAATTATTTAAAACACGTTGTATAATTGTAGACATTTTTATTAATTGTTCGTCATTTCGAACACCAATTTCCATATATTCTTTTATAAGAGGAACAATCAAAGTGGCATCACCAATATCGTTAATTAATGGTTTTAATTCTGATATTAATCCTCCTATTTGTTGTTGTTTTGTTTTTTGGTTATCGTATATCTCACTTAATATATCTGAGAATTTTTTACTACCAAATACTACACTATCTAATGCGCCCATGATGTTATTTTATTATAAATATGGATATAAGAAGGAATTAGAATTTAGCGTAACCGTTCTCTAAATAAAATATATATTGTTGTTTAAAGATACCATGGAGTTTATCTGCAATCTTTGTTATTTTTGGAGTTTTTACATCTATAATTTCACGAATGTATATATAAAGTGCTTTTTTGTTAAAAACCTCTATAGTTTCTCGTTTACGAAATAATTCTAAAATTGCATCTGCTATTTGGGCATCATTCTTTTTAGGGAATAACTCAAATATATTTGATGTAACATGATCAACAAATATATCAATGTATTTATCTAAATCAGTTTTAATTATTTCATCCCCCATTTTATATGTATGGGTTGAATGTTCTCCAGTTAATACATCAACAGGTACCTTCTTAATTTTCTTAGTATAATTCTTAGTGTTATATAATATTAACCAACGTTTTACTATCGTACCAAAATACGAGTAAGCCTTAGCTCCTCGTGTTGGGTCAAATAAATGAATCTTAGATAATAGAAAAACAATTATCTCATGTTGGAGGTGTTCTAAATTTTCTACCTCTGTATGGTAAAATTTAAAGGTATGAATAATATTTTGAGTAAGTTTAAAGAAAGCATAGTGTATTTCTTTATCATAAATTTTACTCCTTATTTCTGAACAAGGTGTATTGTTATATAATACGATAGCGTCTTCTGTATCTTGAGTAAAGTAGTTCTTACTCTTAGGTCTGCGTTTTTTCTTTAATGGAAGCATAAATTGTTATTGGATTTTGAATCTCGATAGTGAGGTTTGTAATACCTTTATTTGATCAAAAATCCAACCTATTTCATCATCACCTTTAAATACACCTTTAGAATCTATGTCTTGTAGACGCTTATCCGATATATCTAATTGTTTTGAAAATTCTGCTATATAACTATTTTGGTTGATTATTATTTCTAGCATCTTTTCGTTTTTCTTTAATAGGTTGATGGTCGTGTATCCTAAGATAACGACCAAAATTCCTAATATAATAAGTGCTATATTTAATATCATAAGCTGTCTAACATGTTTTTTAATCCTACACTAGACACTGTATTAAGTGCCTTTTGTTTTGAATTACCCTTTTGATTTGACGCCAATGTATAATTCTTCTTTGGCGTAGCCACGCTATTCTTAGAAAACTTTGGTAACCATTCAATCTCAAATTCAATACGTGCTGCCATCATATCAGCTTGGTGCAAAATAAATGGAAGAGAGGTGCGAGGTTTTTGTTCTGGCATAAATGCTTTTAAATATTTCTCATTTGCTGAGTCATATAAACCATCATGTGTCTGAATTGCAATCATCTCGTTAAAAGTATATTTAATATCATGCTGTTGTAACAAAAATAACCCACGATCTGGGACAGCTGCGAATGGTAATGCCTTATTAAACATATAATCTTCACCTAATTTATCACGTCTCCAATTGTCTGTTTGAGGTACATATGCTTCTTCAGTATCAGAACCCATTTTACCTAGGTCATGATTAATCGCCGAAAATACCAATTCTTCCTGGGTAAATGTAGTCATATCACAACCAAATCCTTCCCATACAGCGGACATGGATAAAGCTGCTTTTACAACTCTATTAACGTGGTCTACATACCCACCTGGGAATGCTGAATGGTATTCTTTTTTATGAGCGGCTGGCATTAATATAATACGGTCCTCATATTTACTATAAAAATCAAGTAAGCGTTGTTTACGATCTCCAGTAATAAATGTCTCAATGTTAGTGTTGAATTCGATCCAATTTGATTGGAGTTGTTCTGCTGTTAATTTCATAACCTATTTTTTTTAATTTAACTAATGGTATTATCCTGCTCTATCATTGATTGTAAGTCCTCTATGATATTTTCACTACTTTCAATTCTTTTACGAAAACTAGCAGCGGTTTCTCTTGTATCTCCTACCATACGTTTAAGTTCTAGTAAACCTGAAGATAATTGTAATAACTTTTTCTCAAATAAATTTTTATTTCTCATAATTGTTAATTTTAATAACGGGGTTATTATTTTATCCCCTGTTTTTCTTATTATTTTGTTGCCTTATTTTTCCTATTCTTTTTATCCCCTCTTATTTCCTAAACCTGTATTACAAATCTACGTAAAGTTTTTCTGGTATCCTAGTTATTTTGTATATTTCTTTTAAGTTTTTTTAGAGTTAGCAATTTAGCGCACCTTTCGTATTGTTCTGTGTCTTCAAAATATTGGAGTGTCTTACCTAAAATGGATAATAATGGTTCTTTTTTAAAATCTAAGATAGCATCAATATGATTTTTATCATTTAAATCTATTTGATCGATATAAAACCATGCTCTATTATATACAGTAAACATGGATGCACTTTTAGTATGTTCTATATTATAATCCGGATTTTCTTTGGATAAGAACTGATTTAATTTTTTATGAAATATTTCATGATTCTGTATTAACTTAACAAACATCCCAATTTTAGATAGTGGGTCTTTCATTAGGTTATCTATGGATAAACTACTATCGTTACCCATCTCCCCAGAAAACAAATCAAATATTTTATCTTTATCTATCATGTTCATAAATATACGCTACTCCTTTAGGTTTTCCAATTCTTGCTCAATATCTAATTTTATTTTTTCTAATACTTTATACTCGGACACAACATCTTTCTTATCTGGGTTTTCAGGATGGTATCTCCATAATTCTTCCATTACGGTGGTAGTTGCAACTAGATCATTTACTAATTCTGTTTTTAAGTAATTTACTTCTGATTGTTCCATAATTTTTTAATTTAATTTATAATATTTAACTTCTGTTTCTGTTTCTTTAGGCTCCCAAGGAAGATCATCACCCATTAACTTATTTAACTCTTTAATCCTCTTACTTTCTACAAGAAAATCTATGGTATTTTGCATTACTATAACCATATTATTTAAATTTATTGCCGATTAATATAATATTATCTTTTGCCTCTTCCAAGCTAATATGAAAAAATTCTTTTTTATTATTAACTCTAAAGGCTTTTAATTTCTGATGGGTCATTCTTTCTACTATTTCACCATTAAAACATTTATAGGCCCATTCTACTTTATAAGGTGTAGGAACACCAGTAGCAGAAGATATTTGAATTGCTCTTTCCTCAGGACTTAATTTAGTATAACCAATTTTTAGATATTCTTTAGGTAATGATGGGTTTGATAACACATACACCCATTGATCTCCTTCACCTTGATCCGCATAAAGCCCATATTTTTTTTCGGTATAATACGTTACATCTTCCCATTCCTTACCTCGTTCACTTGGGGTGATGGTAAAAAATGCTGCGTTTTCAATACCGGTATTTCCGTAATTTTCCTTTAGGGGAATAAAGGTTTTCGATTCGTGTTCTGTTATTCTTTTCATTATTCTACTATTATTTTAAATGATTTTTCCACAATTTCTCTAGGACCTACATCATTATTAAATGTAGTTTTAATAAATACTTGTAAAGTATCACCAACCATCTCATTATCCATAAATATTTGCTGTCTAGGATTGTAATTATACTTACTATATGTACCCAATAAGGTTTCAGCATAGGGACACTCCCAACAAAAATTCTTCTGTATCTGGTACCCAGCAATATTTAAAGGAGGCATAATCTTTACGATATCTGATAGAGTATATTCAATATCTCCAATAGGGATTGGATTATTAAACCCACCTCCTGTAAACCAACTTAATACTGAATAAGTAGGCACAGTAAATCGTAGATTATCTAATGCTATCCAATAATCAGAATCATATTGTGTTTCAATTAATGGAACACCATTAACTACTGCGTTAACTTCATCAAGTTCACCTCTAATAGTAAAATATTTGGGACCATAGTAAAAAACATGCCAATATCCATTACTATCTTGATAAGCATCAGGTTGAACTAATTCATCTATAAAAAACTCTGCGTTACAATCACCATCTACACAAACATTTTCTATAATCTCCTCTGGGCTACATGCCCAGAAGAGAATTACTAAAAATATATAAATTATCTTTCTCATTATGCTACGAATTCTAATGCTTTACTAAACATTTTTTTATTAACGTCCTGATCTTGCTTGAAATTTTTAATAACTCGAGCTTGACGTTTTTTTCCTGTTTTTGTAATATATTCGAAATTACCTTCAATAATATTTTCTTGAACTCTGTTAAATACTTCCCAAAGCATATTTCCTTCATCTGCTTTACGTTGAGCTTCTAAAACTTCCTCAATTGCTTGATCATCAAAAGTATTTTCTGTATCTTCTACTCTAATATCTAGAAAGGATTTAGCAAGATCAAACATTTGCTCTTCTTTTAATTCAACTTCTTTCATTTTATTCATAGCTTCAACTGTTAAAGGTAATCTTTCAACCATCTCTTTAATAGTATCTTGTAAAGTTGAAAAATCATAACCCATATGACGGATCTTAACATCCTCAAATGTATCTGTAGCTATAACTAAACCATTTGCACAAATCATACGAAACAAACCAGCTGTAAATTGAAACGAATTCTTACCATCATGAGAATTTGTAAGTAATACTTGTGGATAAACAACATCACCATCTTCTCCATTGATAACAACATCATTATTTCTAAAAACAACTAAATGCTTTTGAAAACCATTTGTTGACTCTTTTCTTGATTGAACTTCTTGGGCATCAACAACACCCCATCCTAATAATTCCATATCTTTGATCACTTGATCAGTTGGAATGTGTGTGTACTTATCACTAGTACTTTCTGAACCAACTTGGGTAAAAATACTTGGAGCGATTTCTCTTAACTCTTCTAAACTTTTGAACTCTGAATTTGTGTAATCTAACATAACTTTTATTTATTTTAATTATTAATATACATGAATATACGAAAGATATCCCGGGAAGCCAAGCTTCCCGTGCATTACCTTTAAATTGTTTTAAATGTTTTTTTAACTAATAAACTTGGTGAAACTCTCATCATAGCACCATTTGCACCTTTAACCCCAATATTTTTAGAATTAATTTTATAAATAGTAAATGTATCATTAGGACTAACTTTTTTATGGTTAATACCAACTATATCTCCAACTTGAAAATCATCTTTAGTTGCTTTTACAATTTTTTCTCCTTTTCGAGCTGTCATTTTAGATCTTAACTCACTTCCATCAAAACTGATAGTACCTAATGAGATATTACAACCATACTGCTCTTCTAACTTAGCAACTGCTAATTGAAAATCACTTCTAAACCCTTTAACATTTTGTCTATTAAACATAACCTTTATTTTAAATTAATTAATGAAACTTCGTGCCCCACTTATGTGTAAATATACGAACCCTATCCCGGGAAGCCAAGCCTCCCGTGCATTACTTTAACTTACTTTATAAGCACTATTTACTTTACGTGTTAAACGCTTATCATCTCTCCAATTACCTTTTATTACACCATCAATAAGAGCAAATGCATGTCCTTTTACTGTAATAATATAACTACCTTCACTATGTGCTTTAACAAATTCATTTACTTTATAAGGCACTTGAACTGTTTCGCGT